>Ga0256405_10000072_pt1 | contig 287755 bp, 196 predicted proteins | sample RumenRJG_02DNA_FD_189096 | JGI IMG/M metagenome (GOLD analysis project Ga0256405, IMG submission 189096) | Bovine rumen microbial communities from Lethbridge, Alberta, Canada - RJG_02 | ecosystem: Host-associated > Mammals > Digestive system > Stomach > Rumen | place: Canada: Alberta...
CAGTCTGTGAAAGATAAAAACAGACAGATTAAAATAAAACCTTACCTTTCGGCCACAACCATGTTTGGGTAGGCAAAACTGATTAAATCATCTTTGAAGTGCTTATCTAAAAACACCTCAAAACTGCTCTTAGGCTCTATTCCTTGACACCTTCTTGAATATCTCCATACGGCGGCAGAGGAAAAAAATATATTTAAAAGCATAAAAAAAAACAAAACCCAAGTAGACAATCTGCCAAGTTTTGCGGGAAAAGACTCTATCCAATTTGAAATTTTAGGATAAGCGAGTCTAATCCAAAAAAGGCCAAGCAAGCCCCAACATAGAGAATAAGTGAAATTGGTACGTCCACCAAAATTTAAGAAAGTGCCTTTGTAGTTCCAAGAAATAGTACCAAGAAAAAATTCTTGAAAAAAACTACAAAAATACTCATACACTCCACCCAAAAAAGCAGAAAATAAAAATACTTTTAAATTACTCAATTTAGAAATTTTTAAAAGCAAAATTGTCATAATGACTATGCCAAAACCATATACTGGATTAAAAGGTCCATAAATAACTCCCCATCTTATTTCGAATTTACCGAATAAAAGAAAACAGTACAAAGATTCTGCTAAAACACCTAAAACACATCCAACAAGAAAAATCCAAAAAAGCTTATAAAAGCAAAGCCCCTTTGCAAAAACGGGCAACTTAGACTTTGTGTTTTTTTCCCCAACTTCTTTCACTACTCTGAGTTCTCTCTTTTTTAATAAATAAACTAAAAAAGCTCCTGTAATATCACCTATTTTGTACCAAAAATTCTGTCCCCCGCATCCCCAAGTCCAGGGACAATATACCCAGAATCGTTTAATTTTTCATCTTTTGCAGCACAGTACACAGCAACATCCGGGTGTTCTTTTGTCAATTTTTCAATTCCCACAGTAGAAGCAATTATGCACATAAACTTTAAATTTTTAGGCCCAAATTCTTTTATTTTACTAATGGCATCCACAGCTGTTCCACCCGTAGCAAGCATAGGATCCAAGACAATAACTTCGCGCTGTGCAATATCTTTCGGTAATTTACTATAATAAGTTTTTGGCATTAAAGTCTCGGGGTCACGGTAAAGCCCAATATGGCCTATCTTAGCAGCCGGAATCAATTCCCGAACCCCTGTTTCCATGCCTATTCCGGCCCTTAATATAGGTACAAAAGCTAACTTTCTTCCAGAAAGTACCTTCGTTTTTGCAACAGATATAGGGGTTTCTATTTCTATTTCTTTCAAAGGCAAATCTCTAGTTACTTCATAACACATCAACATTGCAACTTCGGCTATTATCTCGCGAAATTCTTTGGAGCCTGTATTTTTATCTCGAAGTAAAGATACCTTATGTTGAATAAGAGGATGGGTCATAAAATTCACATTCACGGACATTGTCGCCTCCATTTAAAAAACAAAAACTCTTCCCTACAATTTTAAACATTTTTATTAAAAAATTCAAGTACTTTTTTACTTTAAAACCTTAAAATAGCAAATTTTACATACTTACTTTTTTAAATAAAAAACGGCTATTAAAACTTTAAACTATATTTTTAAAACACTATACAAAAAAGATAATTGGTAAACTATTAATGGTGCAATCGTTGTTTACAGCTACAAGTTTTGAGTACACAAAATGGATCTAAAAATTGTTAATTAAGCATTTTTAACTTTCTACTTTCTTTAAAAAAATTTTATAAATATTGTTTTAAATTTTTGTTTCAGTTTTAAAATTGCTTTGCCTTTCTGTGATAGTTATAATCTGCTTTAGACACACCCTAAAAATGCATTTTTAGGAGCTACACAATTTTCTAATTAAATAAACCTTTAATAACATAGTGTATTAAACATAAAGTTAAAAAGCTAATAAAAGCACCAAAAAATAAAAAATAACCATTAGAAACTAAAAAACTGAGAGCTAGTGATCTTCTAAAATTTTATAACAGCAAAGGTTGTAAAAAAATTTTCTTTAGCAAGAAACTTCTTCCTTTTTTAAAAAAAAGACGGAAGTACCTGCCCTATACTTAAGGCCCACATTGCTGAAGTTATAGTATTCCTTACAGTATCTTTCAAAAATCTTTGAACTTCCCAATTTTTAGGGTGCCAACTTTCCATTTTTCTATACTCTTTAAATCTAGTCTTAAAAACAACTCTGTCTACAATAGTGGCCATAACTCCGGTCAGGGCAACCCCTATTGGCGCTGCAGCTACCCCCGCTATTACTGGAAAAGCAGCAGACAAACCAGCCACTACAGCAGAAGTAAGAACGATGCTGCCCACCCAGCGTGCTCCCCGCCAAAATCTTGAGTTATTTCTCTCGTAACCCAATTCGTGTAATATTTCCTTGTCTTTATCTTCTAGCCCAACAACTTTAGCTGTTCCTTGTTTTTCGGAGTTTTTAGAGCTTTTATTCCATAGCATTTCAGTTAAGTGGTTGTTAGAGAAAGGATTGCTACTAAAAAGATTTTTTAAAGAGTTTAAAACACCTTCTTCAACACCTAATTTTTCAAAAAAGGTATTTATTATTTTTTCATAAGAGATACCTTTGGATTTGGCTTTTTTAATAAGAGCCCCTACTTGTTTTATCCTCAAATCAAGAATTTTGTTTTTTCCTTCAGTAGCACTCTTGTCTAAAAGTTTCTCTTCTAGCTCACCCATGTATTTTGTTAGGTCACTTATTTTTGTATATGTAATAGCAACATTTTTTTCCTGTTCTTTATCTTTACCATATAACTTCAAAACAAATTTGCTCTCTTTGCCAAAAACAGTATCCTTTATAGACCATATCGCTTTTCCTAAACACCCAAAAAAAGAAGATTTTTCTTTTTTCTTAGAACTATCTTTATCAACGCTTTTACCATCCGCCTTAAAATTTACTTTTTTTTCTTTTAATTTTTCAAAATCTTTTGAATTTTCTTCTATCAGTTCACCTTCCACAGATGAACGGCTTCCAAATTCATCTAAAATATTAGGAATATCCTCTAATTTAATTTTTTCTTGCATATTTTCAAACTTTTCATTATAGTAATTTGCTAATTCCTCTTCACTGAATTTTTCTAAAACTAAATTTTCCAAAACTGCTATTACATTGTTTATCTTCTTGTTCTTATTCTCGTTTCCTTTTTCCTCCGATTTATCAAACTGTTCTAAGAATATTTTTGCTACTTTTTCTGCTGTTTCGTAACCTTGTACATTCTTTGAGTCGTCCCTTTCTTTTGACCCTTTCCAGTCAAAAATATCAAACAGCCCTGCAGAAGTAGATGTACTACCAGTAAGCCCAACGGTTGTTGCCCCTAGCATCAAAACGCTTGCTATATTTTTTTTCTTGCTCATAAAAATTTCGTCCTACCATTTATAAAATTTGTCTTTATTTTACTAAAAAAATATAAAAATGTCAATATTTTTATTCTAATTTTACATTTTTATAAAAATAACAACCTTTAAATTTTTTAGTATAATAAAAATGAAGCGTCCCTAATAAAAATAACAAGGAGAAAATACAATTGGACAACTACACAAGAGACTTTGTGACACTTTTAGACGAACAAGGTAAAGAGCATTATTTCGAACTTTTAGATATAATTGAAGATGAAGGCGGAAAATTTTTTGCTCTTTTGCCCAAAGAAGAACAGCCAAAAAAGGAAATTTGCTGCGAGGACGTGTGCGGGTATTATATCTTTCAGGAACTTAACACTGGGAAAGAAAATGTTTTAGCTGAAGTGGAAGATCCATTAAAACTGGAAAGAATATCTAATCTATTGGAAGAACATTTAGGAAATACGGAATATGAGTTTTCTTAAAAATTAATTTTAACTGTTTTTTAGAGTAACAAAAATCAAGAAGAAAAACCATAAAACAACTTTATTTATGCAACTAAAACAGGCAAGCAAAAATAAGAAAAATTACTACTTTTATGTTATAAAATTTTAAATTTCACATTCGTTTTATTTGTTACGTTCATCTAAATTTTGTACTATCACTGCACTGGTAGGTTCTGTTTTTTCTCTTTAATATTTTTTAGATGAAAAAATAATTTAACAGCATAAAAATTCAGCAAACCGGACCTACCTTCTGGTAGTTTTATTCCAAAAAATTAGCACTGTAAAATTAGCACTGTATTTATTTTTCAGACCACCCAACAAAGTATAAACCTACGTAGATTTATACTTAAAAGAACTACACAGTTTAGTAGCCCAAGTAGTTAAAATAGCTTTACTTTTTTGGTGTCCCCCTTAAATATCCAGTGATTTTTTTGTTGAACCCTTCAAACGGATTGCCTATCCCCATTTTTAATAAGCTCCATGAAAATGTACCAAACAAACTTTTTCCCACTTTTTCTTCTATTCCTTTAATACCTGTAGCCTGAATGAACATTTTATCAACAGTTTTTGCTGCATTTTCTTTTGTAAAAAACTCCTTTTCTTCTTCTGGAATATTATTATCTTTATTACTAAAAAACTCCTCACCATTTATCTCTTTTAGTTTGTTTTTGACAAATTGCTCAGATTTAGCCACAAAATACTTAGTAAAAGGTTCTGCGGCTATACTGGCCAATTTCCCACCAGGAATTAAGTAACTTCCAACCAAATTCGCTAATTTACCTTTTGCAAAATCTTTGATCGTTTCTTCAGCTTTAGCAGCCAACTTTTCGCTACTTTTTTCGTAGTAGCCTAATTTATTCAAAAATATTATCCTTCCTCTGTCACTTACCTCATAATAATTTTTAACAGGACCATTTTCTGAACGCCAAGCCAACTCTCCTTCGTCGATATTCCATCTTGTTCCATCTCCATTATAGCCATTTTTTACATCTTCCATTTTAATATCGTAATCCATTAAGTATCGCAGTTCATTTTCTACATTAAAATCAAACAATCTTTTATATAAATTAGAATCTTTAAAGCGGACGTCTTTTAATTTGCCTTTTGTATCGTAGACCTGAACATTAACTTTTTCTAGCAAACCACTAACCAATTGCTCGGGGGCTACACCCTCTTGTTTAGCAATTTCAATTTGCTCTTCAATAGTATTTTTTTTAAAAACCTTACTTGAAACGTTGTTACTATAATTTACCCATATTTTTTCAATAACTTCAGGATTTAAGTTGTATTCATACTCAGCGGTCAGTCTTTTTAATACTTTTGCTGCAGCAGCATCATATACCGTTTTGTATGTAGTTGAGTTGCAGTAATTTTTTAAACCTTTTGCATCATTCTTAAATTTTTCCAACTTGGTCTTTACGTTATTGACAGAAACATTTGCAATAGTTTCTCTTATTGCGTTTACAACTGTGTTGTCATTTCCCACAATAATTACCTCTGGATCGTCTTTACCAGAAATAAGATCATTAATCTTATTTGCTACATTTGAAACGGCAGCCCAATCCCTAATTTGGTTAATTTCCCAAATATATCTGTTTTTATTATTTTTATCTTTTATTAAATCTGTAAGGTCTGCTGAAACAAGCTGCCCCCCCGTAGTTCCTGCAACGGTCGCACCTAAACCTATTAATCCTGCTGCTTTTTTACTTAACATAAAATCACTCTCCTTTAACCCTTGAATGTAAAAATTGCAAAAGCAAACAAGAGGAATTATATCATAAACAAATATAAAAGTAAACAAAAATTATAATAAATATTATAAATATATATTTTAATTAAAATAGCCTGCTAAAATAAAGTTTATTAATTTATTCGGTTTTAGCGTTTACTCATCTGCAGCGGCGTTAAATAAAACAATTCTAAAAGTAAATAAAATGTTTTAACTTCTTAAGTAGTTTTTATAAAATAACTGTCTCTGATAATAATCGTACGTTATAGTTAAGATGAACTCTCTGTGCTGCCCTATATTTAAAGGTTTTGCATAGCTTTGGTACAGATTTAGAGAACTACCTCTTTACTTTAATTTTTTTAATTGCTAGAATACGCCCTGCTTTTGCATCTGTCTTTCTCGCGAATTGCGCTTTATAACCCTACAACCTTTTTTATTGGGGATTTCGTTCTTTTTTTGGATTGCAGACCTCCCAGCTTTTCTGGACGAAGGGAGCATGATGTTAAGAGGCAGATCTACCCACATATGAATGGTCGAATAACCGTTTAACTTTTTTAGTAGGCAGGTTATTAACAGCGCACTACGGTTGGATGGATGTTTTTATATGATGGTATGGTAGTGATACCTATACCATCATTTTTTAAAAATATGTTTTGCTTTTTAAAAAATAAAAATATATAATCTTATATATAGATTTTTATTTTTATTTAGGAGTGTACAATAGATGAAGAATAAATATTTAAAGTCGGGCGCTTTTGTGGTGGCCCCTGCAATTATGGGTAGTGCTTCGCCAGGAAACGTTTCGAATGCATGGTCTGTTGGGGAGGTGTGGGAATATATTAAGAGTGCTCTTTGGTCTTTGTGGGCTAAGATGAAGTTTTGGGAGACCAAGAAAGAAGATTTAAATAGCAATGTTGAGCACGAAAACTCTCTTTTGAATTATGAAGATTTTTCGGACGCCAAGAAAAAAAATTTTCAAGAAAAAGATAGCTCCTTTGTTACAAAGGCAAGGTTTTTGGAGGGGATTGAATCAAATTTAGCTAATAATTTATTGGGCCTAAAGTTTGCTTTGACCGGTAACAAAACGTTGGATTTTAAAGAAATAAACACAGAAAGCCATGAAATTAGTTACAGTGTTGTTACTAACTATGATCATAATGGAGATTATAATCCAGTAGCTCGTGATTTCAAGTATCGTTATAGTCTTGTTGTTTTTTATAATGAAAATTATATACAGCTTCAAGATTTCTATAGTCCGCTTATGAGAAATTTGATTTTATTTAACCCTAGTAAGCCATATGAGTTGAGAGTGTTTTATGCTCAGGGTGGGAGTACACTTTTTGATTTTAGCGATAAATCTTACGTGAAAAGGTTTGATTTTGACCAAAGCGGTAACCTGGCGTCGACTCAAGATTTAGGAAACAACGTCCCCCCCATAGTTGAAGAAATTGAAAAAGTAATACTTTGTATAAATATGTTCGATGGGAATTTTTATAATCAGTTTTTGCCTGCTGTGAACAACATGGGTGGTTTTCAGGGGAATAATATGCGGGGTGCGCAAAACAACAACATGATAAATAGCTAAGCTAATATATTTGGTGTATTCTACGGGCGTAACATAGTTTGTTCACTAATACACTTATTTATTTTAATTTTCTGGCTATTTTGCTTAGCCAGTTTTTTATTACCAAAATTCTTTACGAACTTCAAAAATTAATTTTTTATACTTAAAAACATTTATTTTATTGTATAATTAGTGTTGTTAGCAGCATTACTTTTGTGATTTTTTGAGGAGGCTCTACCTAGTGCAAAAAGAAAATTATAACAGTACCTTAAATTTACCTAATACAAAATTTCCTATGAGGGCAAACCTTCCGGAAAAAGAAAAAGATATTTTAAACCATTGGGAAAAAGAGAATGCTTACGAAAAATTAAAAGAGAAGAAAAAAAGCCTTCCCAGCTATACTCTGCACGATGGCCCACCGTACGCAAATGGTGCAATTCATATGGGGCATGCTTTAAATAAAGTTTTAAAAGATTTTGTTGTCCGGTACAAGAATATGTCTGGGTTTAGGGCTTTGCTGGTTCCCGGGTGGGATACTCACGGGCTTCCTACAGAACTTAAGGCGATGAAAAAGGTGAAATCTTCGAATGTAAGTACGCTAGAAATAAGGAAAATTTGTAAAGAGTTTGTAGAAAAGTACATTGAAGAGCAAAAAGAAGATTTTAAAAGATTAGGTGTGTTAGCAGATTTTGAAAACCCTTACATAACTTTAAATAAAGACTATGAAGCGGCTCAGCTGGAAGTGTTCGCTAAGATGGTAAAAAAGGGTTGCATCTATCGCGGACTTAAACCGGTTTATTGGTGCAGTAGCTGCAGAACAGCTTTAGCAGAGGCGGAAATTGAGTACCAAAAGGACGAGTGCAAGTCTATTTATGTTAAGTTTAAGGTAAAGGAAAATAATGGCATTTTTAAGGACTTGGGAATAGATGAAAACAAAATTAATTTTTTAATTTGGACTACGACTACCTGGACTTTACCTGCAAACATTGCTATCTGTTTAAATAAAGATTTTATTTACTCTCTTTTAGAGTGCGAAGGTGAATATTACATAATTGCTAAAGACTTGGTAAAAGCGGTTTTAAAAGGGGCTGGAAAAGAAAATTACAAAATGATTAAAAATTTTAAAGGTGAAGAACTCCAGTACATAAAAACTGAACACCCTTTTTTGGATAAAACCTCGCTCGTGATTTTAGGTGACCACGTCACTTTAGAATCTGGTACAGGATGCGTACACACAGCACCTGGGCACGGCCTTGAAGATTTTGCAGTTTGCCAAAATTATGAAGAACTCCTCGGCGACATTCCTTTAGCTGTTGACCATAAGGGTAAAATGACAGAAATTTGTGGGGACTTTTCTGGTCTTACAATAGAAGAAGCAAACGAAAAAATATATGAAAATTTAAAAAGAAGTGGTCGGCTTTTCGCAACAAAAGTGTATGATCACTCTTACCCCCATTGCTGGAGATGCAAAAAGCCAGTAATTTTTAGAGCAACTAAACAGTGGTTTTGCAGTATAGACTCTTTTAAAAAAGATGCAGTTGAAGAATCACAAAAAGTTATGTGGGTGCCTTCTTGGGGAAAAGAAAGAATCAAAAGCATGATCACGGAGCGAAAAGACTGGTGTATATCCCGCCAGAGAAAGTGGGGAGTCCCGATCCCAGCTTTTTACTGCAAAGATTGCGGAAACCCTCTTTTAGATGAGAAGGTAATTTTGCACGTTGCAGATCTTTTTAGAGAAAGCGGGTCTGACATCTGGTACGAAGAAGATGAAAAAGACCTTTTGCCAGAAGGGACTTCTTGTAAAAAATGTGGTGGAAAAGAGTTCAATAGAGAAACAGATATCTTAGATGTTTGGTTTGACTCAGGTGTTAGCCATACAGCTGTTTGTAAAGCGAGGGAAGACCTTAATTTTCCTGCAGACCTTTACTTAGAAGGAGCTGACCAATATAGAGGCTGGTTTCAGTCTTCGCTTCTAACAAGTGTTGCTGCAAACGGAGTTGCTCCATACAAAACGGTTGTTACGCATGGCTGGGTTGTAGATGGAGAAGGAAGAAAACAGTCTAAGTCTTTGGGTAACGGTATTAGTCCTCAAGATATAATAAAAACTTACGGTGCAGATGTTTTAAGGCTTTGGGTAGCAGCTTCAGATTACCACGCAGATGTAAAAATCTCGGATAATATTTTAAAGCAAATAGCAGAAAGTTATAGGAAAATAAGAAATACAGCGAGATATATTTTAGGTAACCTCTTTGACTTTGACCCAAAAAAAGACATAGTAGACTTAGAAAAATTACAACCTCTAGACAGATGGATACTGTATAAGCTAAATTTTGTTATAGAGGAATCAGCTAACGGTTACGAAACTTTTGAATTCAGTAAAGTTTATAGAAATGTATATAACTTCTGTGTTGTAGAACTTTCCAACTATTACCTAGACGTAATAAAAGACAGACTTTATGTTAGAGCAAAGAACAGCCCCGAAAGAAGGAGTGCGCAAACTGCAGTTTATGTAATTTTAGATGCTTTAGTTAGAATAATATCCCCTATTTTGCCTTTTACATCTCATGAAATTTGGCAATATGTTGCACACACTGAAGAAGATGATTCAGAAAACATTCTGTTTAACTTTATGCCAAAAAAATTAAATTTTAATATAGACAGTAATTTTGTGAATTTGTGGACTAAAATAGACAATCTGCGTGAAGAAGTCGTGAAAAAATTAGAGCTTTTTAGGGGAGAAAAAGTTATAGGATCTTCCTTAGAAGCCAGTGTTGACCTTAATTTCTATAAAAAAGAAAATTATGATTTGCTAAAGCCATTAGAGAAAATTCTAGAGGAAGTATTCATTGTATCTAAGGTTAATTTAGCCCTTAAAGAGCAGAACAGCTTACGGGATGAAAACAGTTTTGAAATAGTTGTTAGAAAAGCAGCTGGTGAAAAGTGCCCTAGGTGCTGGTGTTTTAGTGAGCATATTAGTAAAAAAGACGAAAAGTTTGTTTGCAAAAAGTGCGAGGAAGTTCTGAAAAATTTTTAAATCTTTCTGAGCTGATCCAATTTTGTTTATTATTTTTAGTATTTTTATTATTTTTGCCTTCTTTTAGGTTCTCTTTCGTATTTTTTATAAAATTGTTGATTAATTTTGAAAAATGTACTATAATAAGACCTAGTTGTTTTTGGGGGTTTAAATTATGGACAAAAAAATTACTTCTAGTGTAGTTCTTGCTTCTTTTGCTACAACTCAATTTGGGCTTTTAAATGTTAGTGCGGAAAATAGTGATTCTAGTGAAGCTACAGTACATGAGGGCAAAAACGCGAGTGAAGGCAACGAGTTACATGGTAAGCTAGGTGTCCAAGGGCCTGAAAAGTTAGAAGATGTTGAAGATGTGGAAAAAATAGAAAAAAAGATGGATGCTCTAGAGAAAAGTTCGGGTTCTGAACCAGTGACTTACTCAAAAGTAGTTGATAGCCTTGTTGCTGCAAATAATGAAGAGAGTGCTGACCTGAAGCCGGTAGATGATGTAGCGAAAGTTGAGAATAGTGCAAATACTGCAGCTGATATTAAAGTAGGTGAAAACAAAGTTGCAGAAAAAGGTTTGAATTCAAGTGAGCCAGTCCCCAGTCAAAGTAAGCAAGAGAATATTAGCACTTTTGGAAAATTGAAAAGCTATCTTGGCAATTTGTTTAGTTCTTCAGAAAAAAAAGAGAACAAAACTGAAGATAGAAAAACTAAGAATAAAAATTTAAAAACAGGTACGAAAAAAAGTAAAACTAAAAAGTCCTCCGCCACTAAAAATGGCAAGGCCAAAGTAAAGACGGAAAAACTCAGGGAACCGGAAGGGAAAACTAAAACGCAGCCCGAACCGCAGAATATTCCTGCAGTTACGGGGAAAGAAATAAAAAAAGATAATCAACAAAATAAAGCCTCTGGTAAAAAAATAAGCAAAAGTAGTAAACTTTTTAACTTTGCTCCATCTAAAGAAGCAAAAATGTTTTTAGGCGCTGCCGGGGTGTTAGGTAGCGCATATGCAGCAGACAAACTGGTAGATTCTTTAAAGTATGGTGGCAAAAAAAGTAATTCTGTTCCGGCGGATGCTGTTTCCACAAAAGCAAGTCCTAGCAAGAGTAAAAGCGTGGCGCCTGGCAGCGAATTGATTAGCGACGTTGGTGACAGTCTTAAAAATAATGTTATTTCTTACCCGTTGAAATTTGTTTTTGTTGCCGACCATAAAGTTAGGAAGACTATAGGAGAGTATTTAGATAGTTTTTCTAAAAATAACGTTAGTGACCTGCTTAATTGCAAAGGCGATGGGTTTAACGATTTTTCTAAAGCTGTAAAAGATCTTAATTTAGGCTCACTTTCGGCAGACGACCTTCTTGGCAAAAGCAAAAAAGACTTTTTGGAAGCTTTGGAAAAGTTATCTATAACTGATAAAGAAGTAGATGCTCTGCTGGAAGAAAAAAACATAGAAAAATTGAAGAACATGTTGCAACAAGCGGGTCTGTCTGCTAAGGCGGTAGAGGATTTGCTGGGAAAAGATCTTAAAAAATTTTCAATACCTTTGGGCGCTGCGGCCATTAAAAGTGACGGTATTTTTGCAGTACTAAAAAAGAATTTAGGTAACTTTGACGAAGAATTAAAGGATGCTAATTTGCCTTCAGAGGCTCTTAAGTATGTTGGTAGGCTAGTGTTGTCTATTCCTAACAGCTTTTTGTTTTGGCCCAAATTGACTATTTGGTTATGGAGGAAATTGTCTGAAAGTGGCGTAGGCACAGAAACTAAAATAGTTGCTGCGCTGGCTTTTGCAGCTTTTTACGCTTACAAGTACATCTGGTCTTCATATAAAATATATGAGGCATATATGGAGTGTACAAAAGATGACAAAAAGGATCCGTCAAAAATTAGGGAATTTTTGTTTACTAATGGGCATATTCAAAAACTTTCTTACGATATATGGCTTCTAAGGCATGTGCTTCGTCCGCTTTTAGCGACAACGTTTACCGAAAAAAATGATGATGACAAAGAAAAGAAGGGAAAGAACTTGCTTGAAAAGCTTGGCGATAAAATTAGTCCGCTTGTAAAACCGGCAAAAGTTGCGCTCGGTATCCTCTGGCGGCTTACACCGATTTCTGTAGGTTGGGGACTTTTTACTGACTGGCTTCCCTCTTTACGCAAAGGTGCTGGCAGTCTAGAAGAAGAGGCGAAAGAGGAATGGGAGAACTCGGACTTTAGAAAACAAGAAAAAGAAAAAAAAGAAAAAGAAGAAAAAGCTGAAAAGGATAAAAAAGCGAAGGACCAAGTTAAAAGTACAGAAGATGCAAAGATGCAAGAAGAGGTAAATAAAAGGCTAGATAAAGAAGATGAGTTTTTAAAAATTTTTCTTTCGGATTTTGAAAAGTTGAGAAAAGAGTGTCTTAATCTTGAAGATTCATTGAAAAAAGCTGGAATAGAATTTGATAAAGAAGTTAAAGTTCAAAATAAGGAAGCACTAAGTAAAAAGAAAAAAGCTGAGCTGGACTTTCTTTCTAAATGTCGTGGTATTTTAGAAATTATGGGAGTGGTTTACAGTGGTAAAGGTAAATTTATTAAAAATGGAAAGAGTATTTTGATGTCATATTTAAGTATTAGACATAAAGTTACTGATGAAGAATTTTTGAGTTATATATATGATAAGATAAAATCAAAAATACCTTTAAAACTCACCGGCAGAAAATCAGAACAAAGCGTGGATAGGATTAAGAAAGAAATAAAGGCTGAAGAGGAGGCTAGGAAGGAAGGAATGCTAGCTAAAAAGAAGAAGGTTGAGTGGAAAAGACCTAATAAATTGGTAAATAAGTTTGGAATGGACCTTGGTGTTGGTATAGTAAAATCTGATGGATATGAAAGTGAATAATACAACGATAACGGTTTATGATTCTGGCGGTGCTATTTTTTGTTAATTTACTTTTTTAGTGTGCCAAAGTAAAAGCTAGTTAGTAGATATGTTTAGTATTACTCCAGGTTTTTTGTATGAGGTGTTCGTTTTGGTGTAGGACCTGATTTAGAGTTTACCCAAAAGGTAAAAAAATACAGTGGAGGAAGTGTTAGTTAATTGGCTGTGGTGCTTTCAGCTCTTTTATCAGTCATCGTTGGCTCTTGATTTGTTAGAGCTTATTTTTATTTTCTGTATAAAAATTTATGGATTTATTAAAAAATATTTTTTAGTCTATTACCTATGGGTCTTTTAAAAATAGCTAAAGTTGCAGTTAGTAAAATTTCTTACAGTGCAGATTGTCTTTATTCTTATTTAGTACCTGAAAATCTTTCTAATTTAAAAGTGGGCCAAGTAGCTGTGGTACCCTTTGGAAGTAGCAGAAAAAATAGATTAGGAATAATTTATGGCCTAGAAGAGAAAGAAAAGAATGAGCTCGAAACAAATAGCTTAAAAGTTATAAGCGAAATTTTATATAAAGATTTTTTTATAAAAGAAGAAATTTTAGAGCTTTCTAAGTTTATGAAAAGCAGATATTTTTGTACTTTTTTTGATGCTATAAAAACTATGGTACCTATGACGAAAATATTCAGTGGTCCTAATTTTTTATATAGACTTTGTAGTAACTTAGATACTAAAATTAAAGATTTTGTCAATTTAAGTGAAGATATTAAACTCATTATAAATTACATGCAAAAAAAGCCTAAAGGTGTTGGCTTAGCAACTTTAGAAAAACACTTTGGAAAAAATTCTGAATCTAATATTGAGTGTTTATTAAAAGCCGGTCTCATCTTAAAAGAATTTAATAAAGAAAAAATAAAATGCAAGTCAGAAACAGTTGCTCTGAATGATTTTATAGATAAAAAAGAATTAAAAAAGTTAACTGAAAATCAAAAATTAGTTTTTTCTTTACTTAAAAAGAGAGAAGTTCTTAATGTTAAAGAAATTTTATATTTAACAGGAGTTAATAGAGTTTCTGTTAATTCTTTAGTAAAAAAAGGAATCCTTAAATTTTGTGAAGAAGAAAATAATGAATCTTTAAATTTTAACGAAAAAATTAAACTAGAAAAAAAAAATATTATTTTAAATGAAGAACAAAATAAAGCTTTTAGTGATATTTACAAGCTATATAAAGAAAAAAAATACAATGTATCTTTGCTTTTTGGCATAACTGGTAGTGGTAAGACTTCTGTTTACATGAAATTAATAGACGAAGCTCTTAAAAAGAATGAAGGTGTTATAGTTCTTTTACCGGAAATTGCTTTGACTTCTCAGGTAATAAATAAATTCTATTCAAGGTACGGAAAAAAAGTCGCCGTTTACCACAGTGCACTTAAAGAACGTGAAAAAATTAGTCAATATAAAAAAGTGGAAAGAGGGGAATGCAGTATTGTAGTAGGCACAAGGTCTGCTGTTTTTTTGCCTGTAAAAAATTTAAGGTTAATAGTAATAGATGAAGAACAAGAAGATAGTTATAAATCTGAAAGTACTCCTAGGTACAATACAAAAGAAATAGCACAATACAAGTGCTATTTTAGTAATAGTTTATTGCTTTTATCTAGCGCTACACCTAGTTTAGAATCTTTTTATTTTGCAAAGACTGGAAAGTATAATCTTAGTACTTTAAAAAACAGGTACGGCGACGCTAAACTGCCAGAAGTTAAAATTGTAGATATGGCAAAAGAGCTAAAAAACGGCAACACAACATGTTTTAGTTCCTGTCTTTTAGAAGAGTTAAAAAATAACCTAAGCAATAACAAGCAGTCTATACTATTAATCAACAGAAGAGGGCACGATACTTTTCTTATTTGCAGAAATTGCGGAAAAGTCCTTTTTTGCCCTAGATGTAGTGTTTCATTGGTATATCACAGTAAAAATAAAAGGCTGGTTTGCCATAGATGTAACTATTCTACAAATAATATTAATGTTTGCCCAAGCTGTGGTAGTAAAGAAATAAAATACTCAGGTTTTGGGACTCAAAAAATAGAAGAAGACCTCAAAATATTACTACCAGAAGCAAAAATTTTAAGAATGGATTCAGATGTTACTTTTTCTAAAGAAATTTATGAAACTAAGTTAAAAGATTTTAAAGAAAAAAAATATAACATAATGGTGGGCACACAGATGGTCGCTAAAGGCTTAGATTTTAAAGATGTAACCTTAGTGGCTATACTTTGTGCAGATCAATCGTTATATTCTAGTGATTTTAGAGGTTTTGAAAGATCTTTTTCTTTGTTTACACAAGTTATAGGAAGAGCAGGAAGAGCAAATGAAAAAGGGAGAGCACTTATTCAAACCTTTACGCCAGAAAGCCCTGTAATAAATCTTGCTGCTAAACAAGATTATTTAGCTTTTTTTAAAACAGAAATAAAACTAAGAAATATTTTGAAATATCCGCCCTTTGTTAATTTATGTCTAATTATATTTAAAGGAAAATCTTCAGAAAAAGTTAAGAGTGTAGCTTTAGCTTTTTTTAGTTTTTTAAAAAAGTTAGCACTTGAGCACTACAAAAATCTTTTTATGCAGGTCCTGGCTCCCTGTGAAGCTAGTATTTTTAAATTAAAAGATAATTACAGATATAAAATAGCAATTAAATATAAAAACAAAAAAATGTTTTTACTATTTATGAAAGATTTATTAAATAGGTTTTACAAAGAAAACAACACCGGAGGGGTTTCCATATTTGTTGATACTTCTCCTAGTAATATAATATAAAGAAAGGTACAAATAGGTACTTTTTTACAAAAATATTGGTTTAAACACAGCTGTATGAAATCATTTTACAAATATTGTAAAAATCTTTATTTGAAAGTTTGCTATCTAAATAATGTGGCTTTTTTATATTCCTATCTTCTTCACTTTTTTTAAATTCCTCTTCTATGTTAAAATCGCTCACGTTACAATTTTCCATATCATAAAAACCCGCTGGTACAGTGTTCCGGTCCGTGTTTTTATCGAATCTTTCATAAAATTTAACATAATCTGGGTAGTTGATCAGACCACCCTTATTAGTAATATAGAAATAAAGAGTTAATTCAGGATTCACTACACGCAAACTGTAAAAATGGTCATATTTAAAAACTTTAGGAAAATCAGGATTATTCTTACCATCAATACTATTGATAGAATCAATTTGACAGACCACGTAGTCTATACCTTTGCAACTTAAAGAAAACGAAGAAACCAAATTTAGCGCTACAAAACTAGCTGCACTAGCTGCAAAAACTTTAGAACCTTTATTTAAATGAAAACTCATATAATTTCTCCTTAGAAAATATAAAAAACTTATGTTATTAATTTTTTAAAATCTCACAAATACCAATGCTCTATTTTTTTATTATATTTTAAAGCACCATTTGAGTCCCACGATTAATTATATTTACAAACTAAAGCCTTTTCAAGGTATAAATTCTTTAAGAGTCAATTTTTGTCTATATTTTTTTCAATTATTTTACAAAGGTCATCAAAATTTTTGATTGAAACGTCACTAAGACCATCTAGCTGCCAAATTTTTTGTTTTTTAAGTCATAAAATTAATGCTCTGGCTGTAAATTATCTGGCGTTTCAGACGTGCTTAATATGGACTTTTGTTATAAAAACGCAATATCTTGGTTTAAAATTTTGGCATATAACTATTGCGGTTATTTAAATTTTTTAGATTTGCAATTATTTTATTTGGCTATATTTTTATTTTTGTGATGCACAAAAGTGGAAGTGCTGAAAGTAGATAGATCTATTAGGCAAATTAAAAATAGATCCTAAAAACTATAATGTTATAGTCTAAAAATAAGCACGCTTCGAAAATCTACTTTTTTTACATTAGAAAACAAGTTTTTTATTTTAATCTTTCAAGCTTTAATACTACTACAAAAATTGTACTCTAGTATTAACAAAATAAATATGTTAAATTTAATTTAGCATATTAAGTTGATGTGTTCCTTAAAGGAGAGAAGTTATGGCAATAAGAGATATAATTACTGAGGAAAATGAACTTTTACGCAAAAAGTCAGAGGAAATAACAGAATTTGATGATTCTTTAAAAAAACTAATAGAGGACATGAAAGATACTCTAAAAAAATCTGGCGGAGTAGGACTTGCTGCACCGCAAATTGGCATTTTAAAAAGAGCTGTCGTTATTGATTTTGGGGAAGATATTAGCAAATATGTTGGGAAAGATATTAAACCCTTAGTGCTTATTAACCCAAAAATAGTAGAAAAAAGTGGAAGCCAAGAGTGTGTAGAAGGGTGCCTTTCCTGCCCGGGTCAGTTTGGAATAATTAAAAGACCAATGAAAGTAAAAGTTAAAGCTCAAGATGTTTTTGGTAATGAGCATACATATGATGATGAGGGTTTTCCACCTTTAGCGAGTGCTTTTTGCCATGAAACAGAGCATTTAGACGGTATTTTATTTAAAGACCACGATGTTCGTATGCTAACAAAGGAAGAACTCGACTCAATGATGCAACCGGAAAATCAGTAACATGTTTTTACCATTGTTAAAAGAGAGGCACATGGCTATTTTTAGGTGACCGGTGTACTTTGATTGTCTTGTTTTATTAAGAGCACTTTGTTAGGATTTTATTTATGAATATAGTCTTTATGGGTACACCGGAGTTCGCCTCTAAAACTTTAGAAAAGGTTATTAAAAGTAAAAAACACAAAATTTTGGCCGTTTTTACAAAACCAGATAAAGTAAATAAAAGAGGCAACAAGGTCGAGTTTTCTTCTGTAAAAAAATTGGCGCTAGAAGAGGGTATTGAGGTGTATCAGCCTCAAACGTTAAAATCCGAAGATGTACAAAAAATTTTACTTAGTCTTAACCCGGATTTAATTTTAGTAGTTGCATACGGTAAAATTTTGCCAAAAGAGATACTTTCTTTACCAAAGTATGGTTGTGTAAATCTGCACGGTTCTTTGCTGCCAAAATATAGAGGCTCTGCTCCTATACAGCGGGCTGTCTTAAACTCAGAAAAAGAAACTGGCGTTACGACAATGTTTATGGATGAAGGAATGGATACTGGAGATATATTGCTTAAAGAAAAAATAAAAATAGAAGAAGAGGATTCTTCCAAAAGTCTTTTTAAAAAACTTGCAGTAGTTGGGTCTGAACTGGTGCTAAAAACTTTGGACCTCTTAGAAAAAGGGCTTTTACAAAGAACAAAACAAAAAGATGAAGAAGCTACTTATGCTTCACCTTTAAGTAAAGAGGAAGCAAAAATTTGTTGGGAGAAAATGGATGCTAAAAAAATTGATAGTTTAGTGAAAGGCATGGATGCAGGACCAGTTGCTTACACTACTTCAAATGGCAAACGTTTAAAAATATTTAAAAGTCGAGTTTTAGATGTAACTTATTCAAAAATAGAGCACAGCGCTGGGGAAGTAATTAGCGAAGAGCCTTTTACAGTTTTATGCAAAAACAATACTCTACTTGAGATCCTTGAACTGCAAGCAGAAAATAAAAGAAAAATGGGCGCAAAAGATTTTTTGCTTGGCAACAAGATGCTTGGGAAAAAGCTTGGGACTTAAGTTTTAAAACAGGGGCTCGTACTATTAGAGTGTACCTTTTAACATTAAAAATTTTTCAACATAATTGACATGATTTTATATAATCAATATACAAGATACAAAGGAGCTAATACCGCAATGATTTACAATAATATTTTAGAGGCGGTCGGGAATACGCCAATTATTGAATTGCAAAAGCTGGTGAACGACAATAGTGCTAGTATTCTAGTTAAATTTGAGGGCCTTAATGTTGGAGGATCAATTAAAACAAGAACAGCTTTAAATATGATTTTAGAAGCTGAAAAAGAAGGAAAATTAAAAAAAGGGTCTATAATTGTTGAACCAACTAGTGGAAATCAGGGAATAGGGTTAGCTTTAGTAGGTGCTGTCAAAGGTTATAAAACCATAATTATTATGCCAGACTCAGTAAGTGAAGAAAGACGCAAACTAGTAGAGCACTATGGTGCAACAGTAGAGTTAATACATGATGATGGCGATATCGGGGAATGCATAAAAAATTGTTTAAAAAAAGCTCAGGAAATGGCCTGTGAAGACCCAAATGTTTTTGTTCCTCAGCAATTTGAAAACATTAATAATACTTTGGCACACGAAAAGTTTACTGCAGCTGAGATATTGTCTCAAGTGGGCGACAGACCTATACACGGTTTTTGTTCTGGAATTGGCACTGGTGGCACAATAACAGGTGTAGGGCATATTTTACGCAAAAAATGGCCTAATATAAAAATTTGGGCAGTAGAGCCAGATAAAGCAGCTATTCTTTCAGGAAATAATTCAATAGGGACTCACTTGCAAATGGGGATTGGGGACGGAATCATTCCAGATATTTTAGACAAAAAAGTAATAGATAAAATACTAACCGTCAACGACACTGACGCAATTAATACAGCAAGATCTTTAGCAAGCAGGGAAGGGATAATGTGTGGCATTTCTAGCGGGAGCAATGTTTTTGCGGCGATCTCTCTAGCTAGAGATCTAGGTAAAGGCAAAACAGTTTTAACAATCCTACCAGATACTGCAGAGAGGTATTTTTCAACTGATTTATTCTGTAAATAGCTTATTTCTTGAGCGTCACTAAAAGTGTTTATTTAATGTTTATTTTCTAAAAGATATTTATTTTTTTATTTTTTCCTTTTCTGGTTTGAAAATAATGAAAACTTTACTGTAGTAAATTAAACTTGGTGTGTATTTTACTTTTAAAATAATCTCTTCGGAAGTACTAAATCTTTTTAGAGTGAATGAAAAAAACAACCGATTACCTATTCAAAGAAAATTTGAGTTAGTAGTCGTAATAATTCTAATTTTTTGGCAGCGCTAAAACTGTGAATGTAAAGAAATATATAAAACAAAAAAATCCAAACCGCGCGTGGTAAAAAAACGAAAACTCGTGGTATTACATTAACTTAGATTGCTGTTTAAAAATACTCACCGTTTTATATTATATTTAAATACGCTAACAGTTTGGCTTAACCTAGCTTTTTTGGCACTAATTAAAATTTTAAGAATATCAATTATTTTATTACATTTAACCTGCCAACTTTTTGCATTGCCTTAAATTTTTAAGACTTTTAATTATCCTTTCTTACTCTATTTTGCCGGATTTTTTCACAACCTTAACTCTCAGAAAAATTATTTAAAATTTTATTTTGTAAGTCTAAAATTTTTTCTCTTCTTTTTTTAGTTTCTTCATGGTCTACATAAAAAGTATTGTCTTCTCTTTTTACAATAATGTCTCCTTCTTTAACTTCTTTTGGTAATTTACTTAAACTGATATCTACCATTTTTTCACTTAAAAGATCTTGGCAAATTGCAAAATTTTCTTCTATTCTGTCTACACTTAACTTCACCATCATAAAATTTTACACTTTATAGATCTTTTTGCATAGTTAAGGCATTTTCTGAGGGCGAAGAATAAAAATTTTTTCTTACAAAAATTTTTTTAAATCCAAAAGAGGAGTACAGCTTAATAGCTGGTGTATTACTTTCCCTTACTTCTAGTATTATTTTTTCTATATTTTTTCTTTTAGAAAAGTTTATTATGTCTTTCAAAAGAATTTTGGCAACGCCCATATTTCTAAATTTTTGGGCAGTAGTTATCTTAAGCAATTCTGCGTCATCTAAGTGGAGCTTTAAGCAAGCATATCCTAAAATAACATCACCATTTTTTAAAACTAAAAAATAAGAATCTTTGTTTAATATCTCGGACAAAATACTGTCTTCTGACCAAGCATCACTGTAACTTTCTTTTTCAATTATATATATGTTTTGGAGGTCACACTCTTTTGCTAAGCATAATTTGGAATTTTTTAAAATGTTAATTTTTTTAATAAATTCATAAAAATCATTAAAAGAAGAAAGTATAAGATCTCTCGTTTTCCTATAAACTTCAATGTTTCCACCAAAAGGGTCTGTTATTCCACCATTTAAATTGTTTAAAATATAGACATTGCCTGGTTCAATACCAAAATTTATAAGTTCTTTTTTATAATTTTTGTTCATTACAGCAAAGAAATCATAATCTTTTAAGTCTAAATTTTTTAAATTTCTTGCCCTATGCTTTGTAAGGTCTAAACCGATTTCTGCTAATGCCAAAATGGCATTTTGTGAAGCTTTTTCACCATCTCTAGCGTTTAGCCCAGCACTTTCACAATTAATATTTTCTAACTTATTTTCAGAGACAAATTCTTTAAAAAGACACTCTGCCATAGAGCTACGGCAGGTGTTTCCACTACACAAAAACAAAATTTTCATTTTTCACCATTTTTAAATTTTTTCTTTATACCACAGACTAAAATTTCCAATTTTTTGCGCTAAAACCTAAAATAAGCTTTTCAATAATAGCCATACACCTGAAGTAGATTTAATAAAAAAAAATTTAAAAAAAGACCAAGTCCTGTCTTTACTTTGAGCCGCAAAAAGAGCGACTGATTAGTAATACTTAACAATATTAGGGAAAAACACTTTCAGAACTATATTGACTAACGCCTGCAACAGACATTTTTGCTCAAACTTACACTTACCTGCTGTGTCCAATTTATAAAATCCTAAAAAAATTTTATTCCAAATCTATTTCGACCTTTTCTTTTTTAGACCCTTTTTTCTTAAAAATAGATTTTACTTTTTCCAAAATATCTGGTAGTGCGTCAATAGTTTTTTCTACAGTAGTTACGCTTGTTTCAACGTTAACAACTTTTACGTCGCCTTTATTTATTACTAAAAAAGCGACTGGAGCAACTGTAACTCCGGCACCAGAACCACCACCAAACAAATTTTCTTTATTTTCTTTATTTTCTTTTTTGGCAGAAAATTCTGTCCCACCTGTGGCAAAACCGTAAACTATTTTAGAAATAGGGATTACTGTAATATCTGCATTTACTACAATTGGCTTTCCAACTACAGTATTAACATCTACCATTTCTTTTATTTTAATCATGGTTTTGTCTATTAAAGAATCAAGTGGTCTTTCGTTCACTAAAAACGCCCCCTTTTAAAAACTTAAAAAAAGTCTTAATAAAAACCTTTAAAACAGAAAAAAATCTTACAGAAAATTTTAAGTTAAATACCAAAGGATTTTTTTCATCGCATGAAAAGTCAGGTAAAACAACAACAGATTTTCTTTTTAAGTTATCTTCAAAAACAAGGTTTAATAAAAAAGAAAATACAGAGCAAACCAATGAATACCGCAAAGCCACCGAAGCACTATCTTTCGCACTAACTTTAACTTTTAAGCAAAAAAAAGCTATGGAGCAAAAGAGCTCTTTAATACCTAACATTAGTATTATAATAAATTCTTTATAATTTTTTATAATTTTTCTTTTTTCCTTAACTTCTTTATGATCTTTTTTGTCTGTCTTTTTATAATTCACCTTTTTTTGAGTTTTAGATTTTTTATTTTCAAATTTCCAATAAAAAAATAATACCTTACATTTTAAACTAAGATTATTATTATAAAATGAAACTTCGAACCTAAAAGGATAGAACAAAATAAAAATTAAAAATAGAATTAGTATAGACAAAAAATAAAACATAAAAATTTTTGCTTTTTAGTTTAAGAAAATAGATGTACCTATAACAGTTTTTAACATTATTATAAATAAAAATTTTTTATTTTTATAGTACAATAGACCGCCGACAGTACAAAGATAGCACGAAAATGCCTAAATTAGACTACTTTAAAGCCAAAAAAACTTTTGAATAGTGGGCGCTAATAAAATAATTTTATATGGTAATTTTTGCTGAAAACATGACTCTTCCCTATTTTTAACGCAATCCAAAATATTTTTATTTACGTAAGCGCCTTTATTAAAATTTTTTAGCAATTTTTAAGAACAAATCTATATTAAAGTTGAAACAAAGAAAATCTACGTTTTTAAAAAAGCCAAGTTTTAGATTGTGTCTGCATGAAATACAAGAGGTATCCATTTTAACTTAAAAAGTAAAACCCAAAGAAAAAGAGCTCTTTTCCTTTGTTGAGGAAGTGAAGCAGTATTACCTGCAAGATATATACAATAGAAAAGTCTTTACAGGCTATATGTAGGTAACTATCGACTTTTTTTATTTTAAAAACAATATTTTTTGTAGACTGTAAATCTTTTGACTTTTTACTAAAAAACATTAAAAATACTAAAAGCCAATAATTATTTATAATAGTTATTTACTTTTTTTAAATATCCACAGTTATATAACTAGATAGTCTTGAATCTAAAATGTACAAAGATTAGCTCTTAATAAAAGTTTTAGCATAACTAATAAACTCTTCTTTTGCTTCTTCTAAAGAGCCTTTTATTGTGAAACCAGCAGCGTTTGTGTGCCCCCCTCCGCCAAAGTGTTTACAAAGCAAAGAAGCGTCTATTTCTTCTGACGTCCTAACAGAAACTTTAAAGACATCTTCTTCTTTTTGCCTAAAAGTTACCCCAATAACTACCCCCTCAATTTGCTTTGGAATACCGGCTATTCCATCAATTAAAGAGTCATCTGCACCTGATTTTTCTAACATTTCAAGAGTAACATAAATTATGGCTAATTTGTTCTCAAAATAAAACTCAATAGAGTCCATAATGTATTTTTCTGCAATAAACTGTTCTTTGGTTTTTTGCTCAAACATTAAAGTATTTATTTTGTCTTTTTCGGCACCCAGTTCCAAGACGGCAGCAGCTATTTTGTGCGTCTTAGCCGTAGTATTTTTGTATTTAAAGCAACCAGTGTCAGTAGCTATTCCTGTATATATACAGTTCGCTATATATGAGTCCCAACCTGTTTTTATAATATTCATTATTTCATAAATTATTTGCGCTGTAGCCGCGGCACCAGCATCCACATAGCTATATTTCGCAAAATTTTCGTTTATTTTATGATGATCTATAAGAAGGTCCACTTTACCACAATATTTCTTTAAATTCGGTCCGAGGAGTTTTTCGTCTGCGACATCTACACTGACAATAAATTCTGGCTCAAAATTCTCTTGTTTTACACAAGATTTTAAAAAATTAAATTTCGGAGGAATACTGTCGTTATTCACAACCTTCGCTTTTTTTCCTATTTTTTGCAAAATTCTACATAAAGCAAAAGCCGACCCAAGGGTATCTCCATCTGGATATTGGTGTGTTAAAATACAAAATTTGTTATTCTCATTTAATATTTTTACGATTCTTTCCAAACTTACCTTCATTTCTCGTCAGCTCCCCTGATGTCTTTTAGTTTTTGCGAAATATAGGTTCCATATTCTATTGAATCTGTTGCAATAAAAATAAATTCTGGCATATATTTTAATTTTAAGTTCTTCCCCACTTCTTTTTTTATAAATCCAACAGCATTTCTTAAGCCTTTAGCCGCTTTCTTTGCAACAGCCAAACCTTTTATTGTACTTATGTATACCTTAATGGAAGCCAACTTATTAGAAAACTCTAATTTAACTATATTTATGAGGGAGTCTCTAACCCTTGGGTCCCTTACTTTCCTTATTGCCAATGCCAACTCACTTTTTATGTCTTGTGCTATTCTATTTCTTTTATATTCAAACAATTTCTGTTAAGTTACTCCAAACTGTAAATTTTAAAGCATAAAATACTAGTCTGAGTTCAGACCATCTGTTCCCATTTTATATACTAAAAAGCTTTATTGCAATAATTTAAAATTAAGGAATTGATTCTTAAGTCTAAAAAAATAAACGCAAGAACTATTTTAATTTTATTTACAAAGATTGTTTATATTACACACAACAATTGTGTGTTACAAATATCTGCCAGTACATGATGCTGATGATTCTAAGTGCAAGAAATTATATCGCCTATATTAGTATTTTTAACAAAAAAATTAATTTTGTTTTAAACCTTAGTTATTGTTATTAATTTGTTTATTATTTTTGCAAAAAGTGGTCCATTATCTTTGATAACCCTGGGCCTTATATTTAATTGGCTACTACTAGAATCATGTTTCTATATTTTTAACAAAGAAAACTAAAATCTACCTAAAATATGAAAGATACAGTAATAAACTTACAAAAAAACAAATGTTTAAATAAAATTTATATTCTAAGCAGCACATAAGTAATAACTTTACTAATTTAAAAAAAGACTTCCATAAAAAAACAACGCCGCTTAGCTTTTTTAAATATTAAAACAGATAAACTTATCTTTACCTAACACTAAAAGAACAAATGCGTTAGTCTCCAAAAAAATTTTCGAAGTAAGTTTCATACGACCTTTTATACTATATTCCAAGACCGAATAAATTTAAGGAATATTCTAATTTTATAAAAAGAAATTAAAGTCCCAACTTTTACTTGTTTATTAAATATTACTCTTTAAACTTAAATAATCGTCGCTATTTTGTTATATACAGAATCTATACACTTGTTGCATTACCTATTTTGGTTGTTAATCTAATAAACACATGAATAAAAATACATTTTAATTTTTGAAAATACTATATTAAAAAATTAACTATTTTATATAAATATAGAAATATTTTTGAGTCCAGCTCTTGATTCTTTTTTCAATATTATGCTAGATTATTTAAATGCAGAATTTGTTAAATGTTAAAAATTTTTTGCAAATGTATTCCTGGATGGAGTGTAACTGTAAAAGTAAAGATTTCGTTTGGGTTAATACCAAAAGAGGGAAACCCAATAATTTAGATTTTAGCTACATAGACGCCGTTTATTGCGCCTTATGTTTTGGTTGGATAGATTCTGTATGTAAAAACATAAACGGTATTACTTACCAAAAATTTTCACCTAGACGCAAAAATTCCCATTGGTCTTATTTAAATATAAAAAGATGTGAATATTTAATAAAAAAAGGTTATATGAAAGAATTAGGACTTGCCACTATGCCAAAAAATAGAAACTTTTCTTTTATTTCAGAGGATATTATAGAAAAATTAAAAAGCGATGAAAAGGCTTTTAGTAATTTTAAAAATTTTCCTGAACTTTATAGAAATATTAGAATAGATAATATTGAATGGGCAAGAAAAAATAAAAAATTATTTGAAAAGAGGGTAGAAAAACTGATTTTTTACTCCAAAAATAATAAAATGTACGGGGAATGGAATGATTACGGAAGGTTACTGTAAAATCTACTAAAAAGAGTTCAAAATGAAAAAAACGAAATTGATAAAAATATCTATGTTTGCTGTCGTTAGTTATGTAGCAGCTTTGGCAAAAATCCCCTTATTTTTTTTCGCACCGATGTACAAATTAGACTTTGGCGAAAGTATAATTCTTCTTTCTTCTTTTTTTATGGGACCATTTTGTGGAATATGCGTTGCTATTTTTAAGGAAGTCATAAATATTTTATTCAGAGGAACAAGAACTTTATTTTTATCTGAACTTATAGATTTTTTCAATAGCAGTATTTTATCCTTCTCTTGTGGCTTTTACCTAAAAAAAACAGATTATTCTTTAAAAAATATTTTTATAGGTTCTTCTTTGGGAACATTTGTAAGAGTGACATGCAGCTGTGCTTTAAACTACTACTTAACTATACCAATTTTTTCTAATATGTTTTCTTTGCCCATAAGCAAAATTATATCTTCTGCCAACAAATTTATTCCGCTTGTTAAGGATCTTTTTAGTTTTACTCTATTCGTAGTCGCTCCGTTTAATATAGTAAAATCAGTTTTTTCTTGCGTTGTAGCTATTTTAATTTACAAAAAATTAAATAAAAGTTTTCCTAAAATAAATGAAACTTATTAAATAAAATGTGGAAAAAATTAGTGTCAAATTTGAAAATTATTTAAAGGTAAAACTTAGCAAATTTTTTTTCCAAAATGATCTACAAAAAATCTATTTATTTGCTGAAATTTTTTTTAAAAACTGAGTTCCTGAAAAGCCTTGACTAAATAAACACAACTGGACAATTAGAAAAATTTTATATTTTTTATTCCAGAATAGAAAAAATATTTACAAAATAAATAAAAAATTAGAAAATGGACATAGTGAAAGTTTAAAAGTGAATACTTAAACTCCTAAATTAATATAGTTTTCGGTAAGTTTATATGCAAACAAAGGGTAAGATACTTTTAAAAAAAGTTAGGGAATGTGCGAAAGTGCCTTTCAGGGCAACTTCTGGGTCGGCAGGTTTTGATGTCTGTGCAGCCATAGAAAAAAAAATCTTGCTAAAAAGAAATACAACAACAAAAGTGCCAAGTGGCGTTGCTATTTGTTTGCCAGATAGCAGCTCAGTTGCACTATTAGTGCCCAGAAGCGGACTTAGCATCCACAATGGAATTGCCCTTGCAAACGGAGTAGGCGTTATCGACAGTGACTTTAGGGGCGAAATTATTGTGGCTCTTAGAAATTTTAGTGAAGAAGACTATACGCTAAGCCCCGGAGAAAAGATTGCACAAATTTTGTTTTTAAATTTAGCCGATTTTGTTTTAGAAGTTACAGATGAAGACCTGCCTGGGACCCAAAGAGGAAGCGGAGGGCTGGGATCTACGGGGAAAAAATAAACCAGGAGTATTAATCTTTTTAAAACTAAGACGGTAAAAAATGCTTCGAAAAAAGATACGTGCTTAAGCAAAAAGAAAAAGTTCTTTTGAAGATAAAACTTTTTTGATTCGTAAGGTGTTATAGGATATTGTAGGTTTTTTTCCTTTTACATCTAAATGCCATTTTGTAATGAACAATTTCATATGGTTTTAAATAAAAAAATTTACGCGATTTTTATTTGCTAGTATTAAAATTTATTGACATTACAAGAGTTTTACATTATAATGAAGCTGTAGATTGAGAATCTAGGGGGATTCACTTAATATGGAATTTAGAAAGTTTTTGAGTTTTTTTTCGTGCGTGGGGGCAATTTCTTTTAGTTTGAGTAGTATTGCCAGTTCTGTAGGGCCGTATGATAAAGCACCAGAATTTTTGAGAGCACATGCTGGGAGTGTAAGAATCGACGGGGGCAAAAATTTTGAAGATAGTGACCCTAATGATCTGAGTGGAAGCGACAGTACCAACAAAGCAAGAGCAGAGAAGAGTATTGCTAAAAGTCAAGATGATAAAATAAATAAGGATACTCCACCATCTAGTTCTGAACAAAAGAAAAAGAGTGTAGGTAAGATTGCTCTAGTTTCTTGTTTGGCTATTTCTTCTGTTATTTTTATTGGTATTGTTGCAGTTAGTTATATGAGATGTTTGGCTAGGGCTATATATTGCGTAACAATGTAGAGTTGCGGCATTTAGTGCTTTATTTACAAGTACAGAAAGCAGAGGGGGTATTTTACCTAGATTTGTAGCTATATAAAAGGGAGACGTGCCAATAAATTAGATAATTGAATTTAGAAATCCTCGCCCATTTTGTTAGGAAAGCACCGTAGATTAATAAAACCACAAATACGAACTCTGCTTTACCAAAAAAACTGTAAACAAAATAAAACACTGCTGCATAAACACTGGTTTTATTAAAAGTAGATAGCTTTAAAAAGTTATGCTTTTTAATTAGAATGGGCTATCTGCTAATTTCACTTGTATTCTTTAGCTTAGCCCAGACCCCCTTATATAAAAAACAACCACTGGCAAAATTTTAAAACTTTGCCACTCTTACACATTTTCCTGTTATAACCTACTTACCTAAACTTTATACTACAAAAACACACCATCTAGAGCGGCAGGTGCGTTCTTCGCAATTATAAACAGAACAAAACTATCGTTAATAATCTTGTTTAAAATCACTATTGTTTAGTATATCAATCTCATTGTTATAAAGTACTTCTTCTTTTTCAGTACTATTACTATTACTATTAATAACAATTAAAACAACACTTAGAACAAGTAGAGTAAAAACAGTCAAACCAGTACACAAAGCAATTTTATATATATCGACGCCTTTTTCATCGGAGCTAGACACCAATGTATCTTTGCCCATTTCATTGCCCTGACTACCTGAAAAACCCTTCTCTCCTACGCCTTCTTTGCCTAGATTACCTCTTTCTTTTAGAGCCTCAGAACTATACTCTTCTGAATTTCTAACTATACCAACCCTCATAGCTGCAGGCGCCTTGGTGATTTCTTGTATCTTATTATTTGGCCCTGCTGCACCAGCAACATTACTTACACTAAAAGAAATTATCCCCACAAAAGAAATAAAACTTAAAAACTTTTTCGTTCTCATAATAATTGAAATCCTCCAAAATTTTAATTTGTAATTTTATTATAGTACAAAAATTTTGTATTATCAATAAGTTTTTATATTTGCGAATACAAACAGTAAATATTTTTTTTATATAAAACTGCATAATCTACTTTTTGCACAATTTTATCTAGATTAACAGGTGAATATCTGTAGAAAACAACTACTCAGTAAGCCGTATATATTTGCTGTTTACCATACCTTTATACTTAACCAAAAATCCAAATAAAAATAATCTTTAAATAATGCAAACTTTTGTATCGAAAGGCTCAGACTTCAAAATAACTTCCTTTATTCTTTCTTCGTTAAAAGCTACACATCCGCCTGTATAGGGCTTTGTTCCAAAGCAGTGTAAGAAAATATTAGAGCCTTTTTTGTGGTCATTTTCTTTATTGAAGTCTACAGTTAACCCATAATTATAGTGGGGGTTGTAATCTATCATGTGTTCCCCTTTGCAATCATGATTCAACTTTTTTGTATCTATAATCTCATTATAATATTTGCAGTCTTCATCACAAGCGTAGATACTACCGGTTATTTTAATGTAAGCCAGTTTTGTTCCTTTTGGTTTTTCTTTTATTCCAAAAGCCTTCAAAATATTAAATTCACCTAGAGGAGTTTTTAAATCTCCTTCCTTCATTTTCCCCGGTCCATTCTTTCCTATGTACACTTTTTCTTCTTCAAAAATTGGTATCCAGCTGTTATTTTCATCTTTTTCATAAAAATAGGCCTTTGCTAAGCTTTTTATTTTTTCCCAATCTTTATCTTTGGACTTATCGCTATTCGTTTTAATTATTAAAACTTTTCTTACATCATTTTCACTTGTGTACTTACTAAGTGTTTCCTTAAAAGTACCTATTCCAAAAGTTAAACTATTAAGCATAAAAATAAAAGACAATAACACTCCAAAAAAATAACGGTTTTTTTAATTTTCTTCATAACTATTTCTATACGAAAGAAATCTTTAAAATAGAAGTATTCCTAGAAAGCGGCCACAGTTTCAAAAAAGTATATGCTCTGTAAAACTTTATTTAAACCAAAAATTTTACAAAACACCTATAGGTAAAAGACGAGGACCTGAAAAAACCGTTCCATTTTCTAAGTTTTAGCTCTTACAAAATTACATTATTGCTTCTAGATAAAAAAATCATAATATATGTTTTTAAAATTCTTGCAACAATATACAAAAAAAATTTAATAAATACCTTTATTTTGTTTATAAAAAACTTCTAAATCTTTCATTGATTCACACTTGAGGCATTCCTTTTAATTTTCCATAATTTACATTTTAACATTGCACACAGATTTTTACACTGCTTTTATAAACTTAGTTCCTAAGTCTTTTTATTTGGCAAATATGCCGTCGTATATAACCTTCCGTATCACAGCGCGAATGTGGTTCAAAAAGTTTATTTTAGTGCAAAAACCTTATTTTAAAATTTTTGTTTGACAAATAAACAAGCCATGTTATAATACTAGCGTAGTTTCGTTTAGGCGGTATAGCTCAGTCGGTGAGAGCGTTCGGCTCATACCCGAAAGGTCGTCGGTTCGAGTCCAACTACCGCTACCATTTAATTAGGCCCGTTGGTCAAGTGGTTAAGACGTCGCCCTTTCACGGCGGAATCATGGGTTCGACTCCCGTACGGGTCACCAGTTTTTTGTGTTTAGACGCATAGCTCAGCTGGTTAGAGCGTTCGCTTCACACGCGAGAGGTCATGGGTTCGAACCCCGTTGTGTCTACCAGTTGCGTACTTGTTGGGGGATTGTTGTGGTACAGGTGAAAAGTCGAAAAATTGTGCAAGAAAGTGAAAAAGTGCAAAACCAGAGCGGCGAGTGCCTGGCATCTTGCTACGGCTTTTTGCGCGTGGCTAATATTGTAGAAGAGTCAATTGTGGATGGCCCAGGGGTGAGGTTCGTTATTTTTGCACAGGGTTGCTTGCACCGCTGTAAGGGCTGCCATAACCCGGAGACCTTTGCTTTAGATGGTGGGAAGTTTTTACCGGTTACTGAAATTTTTGAGAGAATATCTAAAAATCCTCTTCTTGAAGGCGTTACATTTTCGGGTGGAGAACCGTTTTTGCAATCAAGAGCTTTTTGCAATCTTGCGAAAATGGTCCACAGAGCAGGTTTGACTGTAATGGCCTATACAGGGTATATATTTGAGGATTTATTAAAAAATGGTAGTGATAGCTCAGATGATAGATTGGATTTTTTAAAAAACATAGACACTTTAGTAGACGGACCATTTAAAATAGAAGAAAGAAGTTTAAATCTAAGATTTAAGGGGTCTTTTAATCAAAGAATTATTGATGTTCGAAGATCTTTTAGTGAAGGTAGAACGGTCGTGATAGGGTAGCTGGTGTACTAGAAGGTAGTTAAAGCTCGGGGGAAAAACTGGTTTTCCTAAATTTAATTAAGGGTTTTAGTAATTGAATATTTGTGTGATGGGAGCAGGAAACTAAGTTTTAAGGTCGTAAGCTCTTTTAGCTAGGATGTCATTTAGGGTCTAGGATCACTTGAAGAAGGTAAAAAGTCGTGGTGGGGTATTTAGATTATCGACTTGAGAATATAATTAAAGGTTAAAGTTTTGATGATAATTTAGACTTGAGTAATGAAGTACCCTTAAAAAATAAGTTTAGATGTTTCGTTTTTTGGTTCATTAGTGTGAAGTTTTGTTAAAAAATTTTGGGTTCAGTTTTTTTATTACTAGTATTTCAAGAGAGGGTTTCCTTCGTGTTTTCTGTTTTAAAAGTTTTTAACTTTCAAGATTCGGTTTATTTAAAAAATTTTATATTTTTAAAAATTTTTACATATTGTAAAAGAGCCATCTTGGCTCGAGGATAATCTTTTGTAATCAATATTTAGTAAAAATACTTATTAAAATTTAAGATAGATTTTGTAACATTAAAAATTAGTTCAATTTTGTTACTTTAATCTTTTAAAATATTTTTTATATTTTTATTTTGTTACTCATAAAATTTGTATTTGAAAATAAGGACTAACTTTATGAAAACTTTAAATAAATTGATTTTTAGATTTTTATTTTTTATTTTTCTTGTTTTAAATTCGGTTTCAAGTGCTTCTGTTTTGGGCACTGCCACTTTAAAAATGTGTACCAATGCCGAATTTCCGCCTTTTGAATTTTACGAAAAAGGCAAAATTGTAGGAATTGATATAGAAATATCTCAATATATAGCTCAAAAATTAGGGTGCGAACTTTTGGTTGAAGATGGAGCTTTTGAGTCTTTGTTAATAAATTTGCAAAATGGTAATTGTGACTTTTCGGCAGCAGGGTTTACCCCTACAGAAGAAAGATCAAAAAGTGTAGACTTTTCTATACCATACTTTAATGGTTCCCAGATGATAATCGTTAGAAACGACAGCAACATAAACGGAAGAAATGATTTACTAAACAAAAAAGTTGGCGTGCAAACTGGTACCACTAGTGAAGAATACTGTAAATCTTCTGGCCTTAATATAGAAGTATTTCGCTTTAGTAAGTCTGCTGATGCTGTTCAGGATCTTTTGCTAAAACAGTTAGATGCCGTAGTGGTAGATGGTTTTACTGCAGAAAAACTTGTATCTTCCAAGGAGAACATGGTTCGTATAATAGACGAAAAATTAACAGAAGAAGATTCATGTATTGCAGTGAAAAAGGGGAATAAAGAGCTGTTAAATAAAATAAATAATTGTATCCTAGAAATGAAAAACAGTGGTGAGCTGAACAAAATAATAGAAAAATACTACAAGATAGAGACAACTTCAGGCGAAAGCGATAAAGAAAATTTTTTCTCTAAATACAAAGAGTACACACCTTATTTAACTAAAGGTTTAAAAAATACTCTTGTTATGACCTTATTAGCAGTAATTATAGGTATAATTATAGGAATTTTTATAGCTTTTTTAAAACTTTTAGGCAACAAGAAAAAGTTTAAAATTTTAAAAATTCTAGCCGAAGCTTACACAACTGTTATACGCGGGACTCCTGTTGTAGTTCAATTGTTTATTTTGTATTACGGAATTTTAAGCCTTTTTAATATAGATAAAATACTTTGTGCTAGCATAGCTTTTGGAATTAACTCTGGTGCTTATGTAGCTGAACATATAAGAAGCGGTATAAGATCTATAGATAAAGGACAAATGGAGGCAGGTTTATCTTTAGGGCTTTCGTATAGCCATGTAATGCGGTACATAATTCTACCTCAGTCTTTTAAAAATGCTTTACCTTCACTTTTCGGAGAATTTATTACTCTTCTAAGGGAAACAGCAGTTGTAGGATATATTGGAGTTATGGATCTTTCAAAAGCTGGCGATATTATAAAAAGTCGTACGTATGAAGCCCTGGTGCCACTTTTAATAGTAGCTTTAATTTACTTGGCATTAACTTTAATTTTTACGTTTTTTCTTAAAATATTAGAGAAAAAACTTCATAGTAAAGCACATTATTGTGGCTAAAATAGGGGAAAGAGCTATTTTTGCAGGTGGTGCTAAAACAGGATAGATTTAGGTGATAAATTCTATTTAATAAAAGAAAAAGTAAATCTTTAAAAAGCCATATGTCTCTGGGAATTTGCTCTTTAAGTCTTAAAGATCATAATTATTTTATTACAAAGAAATTATCCGCTTTTGGTGCTACCCTTTTACGATTGTTGATTTAAATAGAACTTTTATTGGCGGTAAAAAAGGTAGTTAGACCAAATTTTAGAATATGCTAAAGCTGGGTAGAAGTGTAATTTTTTTGTAGGACAATAGCGTCACTAAAATGTAAGCTGTTAATTGAATGATACAATAATAAGCTTATATGAATTTCTAAATTTAATGTTATGTATTCAGTAAGGTAATTTTAACAAACAATTTTTTGTTTTTTATGTAATACTAGTGCTAATTCTTATTAAAATAAAAACGTTTCGGGGAAAATTTAATGCTGTTATTAAAAATAAGAGCATTACAGTAAATTTAAGTAAAATTTATCTTAAAATACTAAAAAAATTGAATAGTAAAGATCATTATTGTATTCAAAAAAGGAGAAAACCGGTATGTTTACAATTAGTAATTTAAATAAAACTTTTGTTGACGGTAAAACAAAATTAGATGTTTTAAAAAACATAAATGTAAATATAAAAAAAGGTGAAAAGATAGCCATTATAGGGCCTTCAGGCTCTGGTAAAAGTACTCTTTTGAGGTGCTTAAATGGTCTTGAAGTGCCAAGCTCTGGAAGAGTACTTTTTGAAGGTGCAGATATAAACTCTTCAGAAAAACATTTAAACTCTGTTAGAAAAAAAGTCGGAATGGTTTTTCAAAAATTTAATTTGTTTCCTAATCTTACAGTTTTTGAAAATATAATGCTTTCCCCAAAAATTAACTATCCGAAAGAAATAAAAAAATACGAAAAAAAATCACTGGAATTATTAAAAAGAATAGGACTTTTAAATAAAAAAGACACTTATCCTTTCAATCTTTCTGGAGGCCAGCAACAAAGGATTGCCATAGTGCGCTCTTTAGTGATGAACCCAGAGGTTTTGCTTTTTGACGAGCCCACTTCTGCTTTAGACCCGGAAATGATTTTAGAGGTTTTATTACTTATTGAAGACCTAGCAAATACCGGTCTTACTATGGTAATAGTTACTCATGAACTTTCCTTTGCAAAAAAAGTTGCAAGCAGAATTTTATTCATGAGCGAGGGCGAAGTCTTGGAAGATACCTCCTCTCAAGAATTTTTTGAATTTCCTACATCCTCAAGAGCACAGGAATTTTTAAATAAGCTTTCTTACAACATCTAATTTTAAAAATTTTGGCTGGAAGTAAAGACAAAGAAAAAACGCCAATGCAAAATTAAACAGGTAAAATATTAAAAGGTTTTATATAGTAAATTCCTGTGCACAAATGCCGACTTGATTTATAAAAAATCGTATAAAAATTAAATTTAAATTGTCCTAAAATTTGGTTCATCGTACCAAATTTTAGTTTACATATATAAAAACAATGAAAGCAAATTTTAAAAATAAATATATTGTTTTATATAGATTTATCGATTCTTCGCTAATTTTAAGAGCTATATTTGGAAATTCTTATTAATTGTGTACACGTTTCTCGGTCTTAGCGTTGCTTAATAAGCTGTTCGCCGTTTAATCCAAAAAGCTAATAATATTACCTTAAACACTGTTCCTTGGAGAAATTTGAAATCCCTAGGAACTGAATGTAAGGCTTTGCAGGGCTAAACCAAACACTCAAATATTTGTACATAGATATCGTGGAAATTGAGAAGTTAAAACAACAATTTGGCTAAATTAATTTTTAGAATTTTTTTCCTAATTAAAAGCTAAATGTGCCTAATTTATTATTTTTGTGCTAATTTTTAAACGTAAAAGTACATAAATTTATTTTTCATATGCTACCACTTAAACATCCAAATGCCATAAACATAATTAAAAATTTTTAAATTAATGAATTGTCTGATTTTTGAAATGCCCGAATTTTTTATATTTAAAGAATCTACAAAGTTAGAGCTTTCAAAGCTTATAAATATCTCCAAGGAATCGCCAACTAGACGAAACAACAAAAAACTACACCCTTTAGCTTACAGACAAGCCGACTAACGAGATCGCCCCTGACTAAACGCTTAATGCTGCTCAGTTCCCCGCCGCCTGACACCCTTCACGCCGGCAGACTGAAACTCGACTACCTGACTGCGTACTAAAAGGTGCACTATATCATTTTAATATAAAAAAATAAAATCAACAAAAAATTATTGGTCCTACTAAAACTAGAGGGTCATGCAAAAAACTTTTAAATAGGGCAGTAAGATTTTCCAAAATATAACTTATGAAATAAGTTAAAAATTAACCAATTTATATAAGTTATTACTATTTATTTACAGTTATTTGCAGGCTGTATTTCTCTTATTCTTATCTACATAAGCAATAGTTTGACGCTGTGTATTTAGTTTTAAAAATAGATTTTTAAGGTGATATTGACTTTTTAGTCTTTTTGTTTTACACTGGAGCAGAGTTTAAGTTTTGTGAGGAATTTTATGAATATAAAAAAGTTTTTGGGCTCGTCTTTTATAGGAGGTTGTGCTTTTTCCTCAGCGGTTTCTTGTTCGCCTGCGACTGCTGTACAAGAAGGTAATTTTGAGGCGGAACTTCTTCAAGAATTTGTGCAAGGTGGAGATCTTTTAAAAAAATTTAAGGATGTTGCATATGGGTGGGCTGATTCCATTGCTGATCTGTTTAAAGAGGGTGGTTTGAATGATTCTTCGAAGGAAAGTTTTGTTTTGTGGTTAAATAGATTTTTGGTGTGTGTTGCGTTTTTTGATAGGATTAATTATCCTATCAATGCCCTTAATGAATTCGAATATGAATGGTCCGAATATTTCAAAAATGTTTTGCCTGATTGGTTTTTAAAATTAGAGGATCAATATAATCTGGGCAGTATTCCTGAGGATTGCATACCCGCAGAGCACAGAGAAACTTACAGATTTTTTGTAGAAAAAATCAAAAGAGCTATGGGAAAGTACATGTTATAATTTTTTATAGTTTACTTACATAGTCTGTTTTGCTACACTGACCACAGTGTGGCTTTTTTTGTATTTAAGACAAAAAGTTTGCTTTAGGAGGGATTGTTTTTGTTAACAGATATTGAAATAGCAAAAAGTGTGGGGCTTAGGAACATAAGAGAGGTAGCTGAGTCTGCGGGTATACTCGAAGATGAGCTAGATTATTACGGAAAGTATAAAGCAAAGATTGACGGCAAAATTTTTGAAAGGTTAAAGAATTCCAAAAAAGGAAAATTAGTTTTAGTAACAGCTGTAAACCCTACTCCGGCGGGGGAGGGGAAGACTACTGTGTCTGTTGGGCTTTCACAGGCATTAAATCTTATTGGAAAAAAGTCTGTGCTTTCTTTAAGAGAACCGTCTTTGGGCCCGGTTTTTGGAGTTAAAGGTGGAGCAACCGGTGGGGGCTACTCGCAGATTATGCCAATGTGCGACATAAACCTTCACTTTACGGGCGACATTCACGCGATGACTGCCGCAAATAATTTAATTTGTGCAGCTTTGGATAATCACATTTATTGGGGAAATTCTCTTAATATTGACCCGGACAGAATTTTAATAAATCGTTGCCTTGATATTAACGATAGAGCTCTTAGAAATATAAAAATTGCTACAAAAACCGGTGGTCAGCTTTTTGAGCGAAAAGAGAGTTTTGTTATTACTGTAGCAACAGAAATTATGGCTATAATGTGCCTAGCTAAAGACATGGACGATCTTAGAAAAAGACTTAGCAATATTCTTGTTGCCTATACTAAAGACGGTGACCCGGTCTTCACAAAAGACCTTAAAATAGTGGGCTCTTTGCTTGTTCTTCTAAAAGATGCTTTTAATCCTAACTTAGTTCAAACTTTAGAGGGAACTCCCGCAATTGTTCACGGAGGGCCATTTGCGAATATTGCTCATGGGTGCAGTTCTGTTAGAGCAACTGAGTTAGCACTTAAGCTTTCTGAATATTGTGTTACTGAAGCAGGGTTTGGTTCAGACCTTGGAGCTGAGAAATTTTTCGACATAAAGTGTAGAACCGCTGGCTTAAAACCAGACGTTGTGGTTTTAACCGTGACTGTAAGGGCATTAAAGTACAATGGTGGCGTGAACGACTTAGAACTTTTAAAAAGAGAAGACTTCATTGCCGTGCAAAGAGGACTTTGTAACTTAGGTAAACATATTGAAAATTTGAAGTTGTTTAATGTTCCTATCGTTGTTGCTATTAATAGGTTTTCTGCGGATACTGACCTAGAAATAAGTTTAATTTTAGACTATTGTGAAAATCGTGGTGTGGAATTTTCTATAGTGAATGTACATTCGCAAGGCGGTAAAGGTGGCGTTGATTTAGCGAATAAAGTTGTATCTTTAGCTGAAGAAGGAAAAAGTAGTTTTTCGCCTTTATATAATTTAGACCTTTCAATTGAGGAAAAAATAGAAGCTATTTCTAAAAAAATATATGGTGCTCAAAACGTTGAATACACAAAAGAGGCACTGTTGTCTTTGGAAAGAATTAAAGTTTTACCCGAAGTAGAGAACTTACCTGTTTGCATAGCAAAAACGCAGTACTCACTTTCAGACAATAAAGATCTTCTAGGTGCACCAAAGGATTTTACTGTTACAGTTAAAGATATTAAACAATGCCTTGGAGCAGGATTTTTGGTAGTTTATATGGGGGACATAGTTACAATGCCGGGGCTTTCTAAAAAACCTAGTGCGGAGCGAATAAATTTAAACGATGAAGGGGAGATAGTTGGGCTGTTTTAGCGTATTGTGTAGTTGCCCAGGTCAAGGGTTTTAACGGAGGCAGAGCGGAATAAGTTGCTTTTTGGGTATTTTTTACGCAGTAATGTTAGTAAATTCGGATTATCCTGTTCCATGTAGCCCCCTTCCATCTGGAGTCGCAAGTACAGTATTATTTCTTGATGAAAGCCAACATGCTTGATCCCTTTTGGTACAAGGTGAGCCACTTCTTCTCCTCCTCTATAGTCTTCATCTTTACCGCCCTCTAATTTCATAAGTCTTTCTTCAATTCTGTTAATATTTTCAATGATGTCTTTGCATTCGTCTTTTCCATCCTTTTTTTGTCTTGCCAAGTCATAATCGATAAATTCGAGGTAAAGTTCTTTAAAAAGGATACAAGCTTCGAATACGTTTTCTTCTTTCACGCTGCCACGATGGATAGTCCAAAGTGCTTCCAATTTTTTACAGATCTTTTCATATTCTAAGTAATCTTTACGAGTCTTTTCCGTTTCGTTAATTTCCTTGCTCATAGAACAAGTTGCGAAAATTGTACTTACAGTACAAGCAATTGCACCTAGCACGTCAAATAGATCTGGGTTATTGTATGCAAAGTCTTCTATACCAGAAACAATAGATTTTATAAACCCAGAAGCTTTTACAACGTTACCGCTCTGAATTAAACTTGGCGCACAAGCGCTTAAAACACCGGCAGAAATTATTATTTTGGGCCTTTTTAACATTCTTTCAACTGTTATCTATATTTAATTTTTCTTATTTTACAATATTTTTTAAAAAATATCAACATTTCACTAATATTTGCTTTTTATATTAATTTTGCACTAAACACTAATCACAAAGTAACTTATAGGTAGCAAGTTCCTTGTTTTCAAAACTATATTTTCCAAGACCTAAAAAAATTTTATTTTCACTGTAAACTCTTAAAATATAGTCCTTAATGTCTAAATTTATGTTAAATTTTCTTCCATTCAAAAAATTTTTTGTGTTTTCTTTATTCAATACTATAAATTCATAATTTTCTAAAATCCTGTCAATAGGAATAATAACTTTTTCTGAAATTTCTGTAAGCTTTAAATTTTCTAGCTCTTCAATCTTCACACTTTTTTCAATAGAAAAATTACACGTTTTAGTTCTTCTAAGACTAGTTAAAGTAGCTCCGCACCCCAAATAATCGCCTATATCTGCGCAAAGTGTACGTATATAAGTGCCTTTAGAGCAATTTACTAAAACTCTTACCAAATTTTCCTTTTTAGAAAAATTCAATAACTTAAGACTGTATATATTAATTTTTCTTTTCTCTCTTTCAATCTCTATGCCTTTTCTTGCTAATTTATATAGTCTAACACCGCTTTTAGAAATAGCCGAATACATAGGCGGAGTTTGCACTATCTCGCCAGTAAATTTTTTCAGCGAGCTAAGTATTTGTTCTTCTGAAACATTTACGTTTTCAAACTCTTTTATTATTTTTCCGGTAATATCTTGAGTATCGGTAGTTATTCCAAGTTTAAATTCAGCTATGTATTCTTTATTCCCATTTTGCAAAAGTTCTTGTATTTTCGTTGCTTTATTTACAAGAACTGGTAAAAGTCCTGTTGCCATCGGGTCTAAAGTTCCGGCATGCCCTACCTTTTTAGTATGTAAAATTTTTCTTAGTTCACTAACAACTTTAAAGGACGTCATACTACCTGGCTTATCTATAAGAATAGCACCGCTTAACATAATCACTTCCAAAATAAAAAAATCACTTGACTATTTCTATCGAAAATAACATCTAAAGAATAATACCAAAAAAATAAAGCAGTGCCAAAAGAGCATAGATGTGGCAGCAAAATAATGCCGAATTTTAAAATTTAAAAAGCTATAGACCCAAAATAGACACATTTTAAAAATTTAATTTGGCTTAGAAAATAGTTTTTTACTTAGGCCTACTCAGTTTTAGTACTTTTTAGATAGTCAATAAATTGAGTCACAATTTTAATAATTATAAAAAATCAAAAAATAGGTTCAGGCATTCCACAGTTAAATGTTAAACAAAAAACTTTTTAAAGTTTAATTACTCAGGCTGATCTAGACTTAATAAAGTTTTTTCCAATACCAAATAGCATAACATTTTACACAATTCTATTGCTTACAAAAATAGAATGTGGGGCATACATCGAATTTTTAATTGAAATAAACTTTCGCCACCCAATTTAATAACAATAGTATTTGGTTTTACTTCCAAGCAGGTATTTACACGCTACTGGTCTATTTTACTTATTATCATTAATATCTACGCCAATAATATTTGAAGAAATATCTATCTGTTCCTTGTCTAAACAAGACTCAAAAAATTTTGATAAAGAACAGCATACTGTAGATAAACTAACAAGCTTAAAGTAGAGTTTCTCATAATCGGATAGAACTATTTCCCCGCTTTCGTTAAGCGCATTGTATCTACAGCCTTTCTCTTTCGACAAAATTTCGCCTAATTTTTTAAGTAAATTAGCTAAATTTTTTAAATCCTCTTTTTTAATCTTAAAGTTACTACCAATCTTTTCTTCAATTTTAGTTTTATTACCAATTTCATATCCTTTTAAACTATGCCAGTACATACCATTAGCCATTCCTATATTTTCTGCTATTACACAAAAAACATTAACATACCTGTAGAAATCGTTTAATTGCAAATCAAAGAAAATATTAACAAAACTCTCCTGCGCACTTCCTTCTACAAATGTTATTTGGCCATCAAAAAACTTTAAATCTTTTAAAAAATTAACATCTTCTAAGCCATATTTTTTAGAAAATTGTTTTAATTTTTAGAAAAAGACAACAAAAGAATCCTCAGCATCTTTTTTTGTTAAATTTTAACTAGACTTGCGCCTTTATCAAAACCGATAATATTTTTAAAACCTTTAGTGATAATATTTTTAACATCATTCTCGATCTCTCTTAAAATATCCATAAGATTCTTGTTTCTATTAAACTCATATTCCCTACTACCATGCTTAACCACAATTTTACCATTTCCTTTTTTCTCTAACAAGACTTTAAAGTCTAGCTTATTTTGTTTATATGCTTCCTCTAAAATATAATTATAAAATTTAATAAACTTATTCACATTGTCATCTACTGAACGTGTTTTCAGATCATATTTAAACAAATCACCTTTCTCATTACACAACGCAAATTTTAGACCAAACGTACAATCTGGTGAAGATAAGACTATTTTAACATTTTCCTTCTCATTTAGGTAATCTTCAACCTCATCAGGTAAATCACAATATGAATCATCCTCTAATATCCGACGCAACGTGTTACTACTTAGCTCTACTTCTAACCCCTCAATGAAATTTAAATCTTTCCTAAAATCAAAACAAGAGTCTTTGTAAGAAGTATCACCGTTCGCACTTTCAAAAAAGAACTCATCAAAAATATTAACTTCTTTATTTTCGTACTGATATTTTAAGATAAGACTATTAAGCCCCTTTTCATTTTTCACAACAAAATTTTCGTCTTCATCTTCTTTTAGCTCAATTGTAAAGCTATCTCCCAGCTGTTTGCCGTTTTCTTTATTTTCTATTAATTTTATAGAAACATTATCAACATCCTCTTTTTCAAGTTTAAACCTGTAATTCTTTTTATTATCATTGCTAACTTTTTTAAACACCTCATTGAAGAAACCTATAAGGCCATCTATATTTTCGGAACTCACATATTTCGTTTCAAAAAGTTGGTCAAATTCCTTCACATAGACATCCAAATTTCCCTCTTCATTAACCGTACAGATTTCTATTGTTATTTTATTTTTAGAGTTATTTTTCATAGCTTTCTCAAATTCTTCTTTACTATCATTATTTAAAATTTTCAACAGCTGTTCTACAGTTAATTCGATTTGCACGCCTTCGATTCCAAGAAATTCTTTACCACAACAATTTTCCAATAATGTCAAAGGGTTCTTCATAATTTTTGCAAAATTCCCAGATTCTTCTTCGCAGAAAAGGGAACACATGCCATACTCGTCCTCTCGTCTACCTACGTTTTTGTTCTCATTTTCATTTTTTAAATAAATATTTTTTGTCTCATCAGTCTCTAAACCTTGGTTTTTTATTTTGTAAAAAATAAAGCCGGCTAAAGCAACTATCCCTAACGCTACTAAAACCCAACCGTAATTTTTCTTAAGAACATCCAGTATACCGCTGCCTGCACCCTTTGCAGCTTCCCCTGAAATATTATTCGCCAAATTAGCAGCAACACTATTCTGTGGCAAAGCCCTAACCATTCTCTGCGATGCTGCACTAGCAGCCACAGAAGCTGTGGTAACTCCTGCCAAAACTACTCCACTACGTTTTCTATTTTTGCTAAAAGACATAGCCAAACACCTCACTAAACTAAAAACTTTAAGACCCGACCCAAGCAAAACACAAGACAGACAAACCTAACGTCTTAGTCTTAGTTACAATTGTAAACTATTTTTTTAGAGTTGTCAACAAATAAAATTAAAACAAGCACCCTCTGGTAAACAAACATTATATTCCACTAACAAAACAGCTCTGGGATTTTCATAAAACCTACTATATTGTAGCAAAAAAATAATTTTCTAGAAATTGAGAGAAGGCCAAAACAAAAATATATATTTAAAACAAAATTTTCCTTTCCTTAAATTGGTCTAAATTTTTCTTTTTTTGCTTTCTATAGCTGAAACACATACGGCACTAGCTATGTCTCCAGTTATATTAACAACGGTACGCCCCATATCAAAAATTCGGTCTATTCCATATATAATCATTATGGCATCGACTGGAACACCAATAGAAGAAAGGACCATCGCTAATGTTATGGTGGCAGAGCCTGGTACCCCCGCCGTCCCTACAGAAGAAGCAACTATAGCGGTAACGGCAAATATCATCTGCCCTAGGCTTAGACTTAACCCGCAGCAAGAAGCCAAAAGCACAGTCGCCACGCACTGGTAAATAGCCGTTCCGTTCATATTAATAGTGGCTCCCAGCGGAATAACAAAGGAAGACACCCCATCGTCTACTCCCATTTCATTACAGCATTTTTTAGAAATCGGAATAGTAGCGACAGAACTAGCTGAGGTAAAAGCGAAAATCATTGCTGGAAATGAGGTTTTAAAAAATTCTAGAGGAGTTACTTTTGTGAAAAATTTAGTAATAGCGGAATAAACAACTAAGGAAAAAATAAAATACCCAATATAGGCACACACGATGGCGGCTGTTAAAGTGCCTATAATTTTGACTCCTTGTGTAGCTACAACCCAACTAACCATTGCAAAAACTCCAATTGGAGAGACTTTTATTATACTGTGGGTTATTGTTTCACATACGCAATAGAAAGAGTTTAAAACATCCGCAGCATGTTTTGCTTTATTTTCACACTTAATAATGGCTACACCCACCATTACAGCTACAATTATAACAGTTAACATATCTGCACTTGTAAAAAGCCCTAAAAGGACATCTGTAAAACTAGAGGAAGAATTTTCATTAAATTTAGCTTCCCCAACTATGTTTAATTTTGGAAACATACCAAAATTTTTAAAAGCGGAAGCCAACACCAACCCAGTAACACAAGCTAAAATAGATGTTACCAAAAAGCAAAGAATACTTTTTAAACCAACAGAACCTAATTTCTTTAAATCCCCCATTGAAACAACGCCATCTATAATGGACAAAAAGACCACAGGCACAACAATCATTTTCAAAAGATTAATAAAAATTGTTCCAATAGGCCTTAAATAATTCGCAGTAAAAGATATTCCTGCTGCAGAAAAGCAGCAACACGCACCCACGGTCACACCAAGAAATAAAGCTACAAAAATCTGTGTAGCAAGGCTGATTTTTTTTATTTTACTAAACAAATGAGACAAACAAAACACCTAAAAACAAAGACACACAAAAGTGGTCAACAAAATAAAAAAATGGTTGCGGAGGCTGGATTTGAACCAACGACCTTCGGGTTATGAGCCCGACGAGCTACCAGACTGCTCCACCCCGCGACAAAACTTACACTAACATGATACGCATCACGATAAAATATGTCAACACTTATTTTAGTTTTATGATTTTAAGATAAGTGTTGGCGCCTAAACTTTTCAAACTTAATACTTCTAAAACTAAAAATTAAGCCCAGAGTATGGCACTAATGCTGTTGAGTCTGCAAAGCTGCTACGATTTGTATCATCTAAATTTTTCGCTTTAGGAGGCTCTTCAACTTTTCCTGTTAGCCTATTAAACAGTTCGTCTCTTGCAGTATAAAAATTATTTTTCTCAATTTTAATTTTTTCATCCAGTTCTTCAATTTTATCACTTAATTCTGATTCATATTCGCCACTTTCTATTTTTTCTGCTACTGTAATTAACTCTTGACCAAATTTTCGCAGTTCGTCCCATACTGTACGATCCTCAAAATTATTGTTTTTTACCAGTTCTTCCAAATTTTCTGGGACGCTTACAGCATATCCTCTGAAAGTAATGAAACAGCTTTCTATTTTATTTTTCCAAAAACATTTTTCTATTAATTTACCTTTAACAAGTCGTTTCTTCAGCTTTTTTATATCTGTTGAAGATTCTAAAATTTCTTTTTCAGTCCTTTCCCGGTAAAGCTTCTTTTCAATTGCTATATTTTCATATATTTCATGAGAATAGTAAATATCGTTCAAAGCAATTATTGCGCATTTTATCGAATCTAAGCCAAGGCATTTTGCTGCAAACTCCTTTATTAAACGAAATTTATTGATTGCACTTATACGCCAATTTTCCTTAGCTTGTTCCATTTTGTCTAATAAATCTTTACAACTCTCTTCTAAAAAATAAAACCCACTTCTTATAAAATCTTCTACAGTTGACCGTTTCAACTCTTTCAACTTTTTTAACTCCTCCAACTCTCTTAACTTTTTCGACTCTTTAAACTTTTCATCGATTCTCCTTTTACAGTCTTCCGCTAGATTAATCGTGTGTTTTTTTTCGTGTTCACTTAGAAAAATATAAATAATGACCAAGGCAACAATTTCAAAGCCAAACACTTTCACTGCAAGCCCTAAATAGTCACTACTTTTTGATTCATCTTTTGAAATTTCCTTTTTAGCTACATTGTTTGCGTCTGGCTTTATAATCTCACCGACTACCCCCCTTGGGCCTGCAAAGCCAATGATGGTATAGCAGCAGACAATGCCATACTTGAAATTAATTTCGCAAATTTACTTAAAAACACGAACACTTACCCCCATTTGAACAAAAAAATTAACAGTCTTACATTATTATAACTATTTACAAAATTAAAATCAAGAAATTTAATAAGTTTAAAATTTATTTGTTGCTTTAAATTAACTAAACTATTTTAGTTTTTAGCAGACTTTGCTGCGATTTACAGAGTTTTAGTCCTCAGAAGTTTATGTTAGGTTTGACTTTGCAAAGATTTAAGTTTAAAATGGCAGTAGGTAAGTTATTTTTTGTGGTCTTTTTGGAGGTAAGCGTATGAATGTTTGGCACGATATTGACCCTAAAAAAATTAGCGAAGATGAATTTTGGGCAGTAATTGAAATATCTAAAGATAGCAAAATGAAGTACGAGCTAGACAAAAAAACTGGTATGCTAAAGCTGGACCGCATTTTGCATACGCCAACAAGATACCCGGCAAATTATGGTTTTATTCCTCGTACTTACGCTGAAGACAAAGACCCTTTGGATGTTTTGGTGGTTTGTAACGAAGTTATAGCTCCACTAACACTTGTAAAGTGTAAGCCTATAGGTGTTATAAATATGATTGATGGCGGAGAAAATGACTATAAAATTTTAGCTGTTTTAACAGACGACCCAGTTTATAATTCTTTTACCGATTACACAGAGTTACCTGAGCATATTTTTAAAGAGATGTCTCACTTTTTTACTGTTTATAAAGATTTAGAAGGTAAGAAGACTTTTGTTTCCGGAATTGAGGGTAAAGACAGTGCCAAAAAGATCATAGGTGACTGTGTTTTGGCGTACAAAGAAAAGTTTGGAGTTAAAATTTAAGGAAGTTTTTGTTTGAAACAGTCGAGAGAAAGGGCAGTTCGAAAATTCCGTGGCTAAAGACGGTGCAAAAAAGATAATAAGTGGTTGCATTTTGGCGTATAAAGAAAAGTTTGGGGCTTAAATCTTAGAGGAAGTTTTTATCTAAAACAACCGAGGAAAAATACAGTACAAAAAAGGCCGTGGGTCTTGCTTTTGGAGCAATTTTAAATTTCGTAGAGCTACGGCACCTGTGTGTACCTTTTTTTGCGGGTTTCACTTTATCTTAATAAAACAAAATTTAATGTTTGGTTTTCATTCCGTTTTAGAGAAGCTGAAGTAAGAACTAGGCAGGAAGGAGCGTCGGAGTTGTATTTACTTTAAAATTTTGCTAATATGTTAGTTTTTCACTTAAGTAGATAAAAAATAAAATCGATATAAACTACAAGAAATACTATAAATTTACGTGTTTTTCTCGGGTCTAGTTTTTTTATTTCATGCTTATATTTTTAATACTTTTTTAGCCTACATGGCACACACTTTAATATATCCAGCTTTATTGCTACCTTTTTTTAGTTAAATATTTTTTTTATTTTCCCTTTTAATTTACAAATCTTTAAGCTTTTAAAAGATCAATTGTTTTGTTTCTTGTATAAATCTGGCATCAGTAGTAACTATGTTTTTTTAGGTTAAATAATAATTTTTTTAAAATTGGTAAAAATATAAAAAAGACTTTCAAGTGAGGAAAAATGGTGTGGCATATAGGACAGATTTAGCAATAGAGTCAGCTAGTGACATAGACGTTAAAAGTTTAAAAGGCATAAAACAGAAAATAGAAAAAATAGAAGAATTAACTATAACAGAAATAAAAATTGAAAAAGAAGAAGCTGCTAAATCTTTAGGAAAACCAATAGGGAGTTATATTACAATTGAATTTCCGTCTTTAAGTAAAAGCTATAAAAATTTAGAAGAAAAAATAAAAATAGTCTCAAAAGAAATAAAAAAATTAGTGCCAAAAGACGGTTTAATTTTTGTTGTAGGACTAGGCAACTCTAGCATAACACCTGATGCTTTGGGCCCTAAAGTAATAGAATCAGTCCTCGCCACAAGACATTTAAAAAAAGAAATAAAAAAAGCCTCTGACCTTTCAAAATTAAGAGCAGTAACAGCGCTTGCGCCAGGGGTTCTTGGCCAAACTGGAATAGAAGTTGTAGAAATTATATCTAGCATATGCAAAAGTATAAAGCCAAGTGCGGTCATCGTTATTGATGCTTTGGCAGCTAAAGAGTTGTACAGACTAGGAACAACTATACAAATATCTTCAACGGGAATCTTGCCAGGATCTGGTGTAGGAAATAAAAGGCCTGCCATAAATAAAGAAACCATAGGAGTGCCAGTTATTAGTGTAGGAATCCCTACAGTTGTGGATGCTTTGAATCTAGTGAGCCATTTTTTTGAATCTTTAGAAAATAATTTATATGATAGCAAAAACGCTTTAGATTATTTAAATAAAGAGGCAAAATCCATGGTTGTAACACCTAGAGAGATAGATCTTTTAATAGAAAAGTCCGCTGAAATAACATCAATGGCAATAAATTTAGCTTTGCAGCCACTTTATTCTTTTGACGAATTGAAATTTTTGGCCAGCTGAAAATTTATCTTTATTTTTTAAATTTAGCCCTCGGCTTTTGCCCGCGGCACAGCGCCCTGGTATCGCCGGCAGTAGTTTAGAAATCCGGGTTTTGCCGGCGATGCCTAAAGCTAGTGCCGCGGGCAAAACGTGAAAAACTATTAATTTCACACTAAAAAATGGTTTACAACTATAACTAAAATTAAGATTGATGCTTTAGGTTTGTTTGCCTTGTACTTTTGACTGGGTTTTGGAATTTACAAAAAACGTCACCTGAGGAAGGATTTACTTAAAATTTGTGAATGTCCTGAAAAGGGATTATGCTTAGCAAAAAATAACGTAAAAAATGAAGAAACTCTTTATTATATACGTCTAAATGATGAAGTTATCTAAAGGAGAATCAATTTTTATTATACCTTCGTCGGGTAAAAGTGGAAAAGTATTTGTCACATTAAAGCATTTTCTGCTTGAGTTAATACAAAAAATGTGGTAAAATAAACAAAGAGGGTGGTTATATGAGTGATGGCAGCAGTAAAAAGAAAAAACAGGTTTCTAAGTTTTTGTCATTGACGTTTACGGTACCGGCAGCTATGTGCGCTGTACAGCAAGGTGCCACTGGCGCGGTTTCGTATGCTGGAAAATATATAAGAGATCTATTTTTTACACCGGAAAAAAATTTAGATGAGAGCTATGCTGTAAGCAGTGAAAGCTTATTAAGCAAAGACATTAGTTTTGAAGAAATGCTTGACACCAGCAAAAATCCGAAAATAGGGTCTATGTTAAAAACTTTAAAAGATGCCAGAGAACTAGACGAAAGAGAAAATAATGATTTTTTTGACACATTAGACAAATTTGCCGAGATGCAAAAAGAAGAATCAGTTATGGTAACGCTAAAGGAAAACACTCCTACCATGGTTATAGGTGATATTCACTCTAACCAGGCTGCGCTGGAGTGCGCTGTGACGACATTTTTACAAAAAAAGAATAGCGGTGAGAATATACAAATGCTGTTCCTTGGGGATTACGGAGATAGAGGAGCGCAAGGGCCTAACGAATATTCAAATAGCGTGAAGGTTTGGTACACCCTAATGAAGCTTAAACTTTTGTTCCCGGGTGAAATTTTTTTGCTACGTGGTAATCATGAAACGCAAGCTATGAGTGAAAATTACGGTGGCTCTCAGAGTTTTTATACGGCATTTCGTAGTAAAAACAATGTGGCTAATTTATTAGACGATCTTTACAAAAAATTCTTTAACAATTTGCCTCTGTGCGCAGAAATTAAGCAAAATGGCAAGAAGTACCTTGCAATGCACGGCTCAGCACCAGTAATGTTCAAAAATTATGAAAATCTATTTAATGATTTAAAAAGCTCAAAAGACAAAAATTTGCCGTTTACGGCGGACTTTAGTGCGAAGTACTTGAATAAAGACAAACAAAATAAAGAAATTGCGATATCTGACGTTAACTTAGAAAATTTGATCACTGAAATAGATAATATAGGCAACCCTAGTTTTTCGTACTACAGACTGCCTGGATATAAATATTTATTAGAAGAGAGCAAAAAAGTTGATAGAAAAAACAAGAAAGAAATTGTTGATTTTGAAAAAAAATTAAACAATGATATAAATCTTTATTTTAATAACTCAAGAAAAAGCAAAGACTTGTTCTTCGATGAAAAGGAAGAAAAGGCTTATTGCTTCGACGGTAGGTACACTGTTGGTGAGCAATTTATGTGGAACGATTTTTCTAAAGAAGGATCTACTATTAGTGAGCAAAATGGGGTAAGTGCTAGAAAAAACAATCATCGAGGCACGGGTTGTTTTTGCTACCCAGAGGACTTAGAGAAGATTTCTGCAGAAAGTGGCTATGAGGGTTTCATTAGTGCGCATAATCACCGTATAAAAGATGGCCAAGAGGTCATGAATATTGAAAAAAGGAATAGCCAAGGTCAAGAAAAAAAGAAAATGCAATACATTATAACAATGGGTTCGCCGAATATGAACTATGAGGGAAACCCGGGGAATATGCTGTTTATAAACAACGGAAATTTAGAAAATGCTAGAATTAAGTACGATGTTTTTTGGAAAAAAGAAAAATATGAGACTGAAATTAACGAAAAAGATAAGACTAAGTTTACCAACCTATTTATTTAGAAAAGCCACTTACTATCAGTATTAAACCGGGTTTATCGTCTCCGGATGTTGTTTGTATACGTAAGCGACAGGTTAGTACGACTGAAAAATGAGTCTCATAGATTGGTGAAAAATTTAGATTTTACGCTCTTTTTTTATTGATGCTTTTTGGAGTTCTTTTCCTGTCTATGTAATGCACTTTTGTGCCTATAGAAACTTAAAGTACAAAAAAAGGAAAAATTTAAAAATATAGAGTAAATGAAGTTACAAAATAGACCTACAGGGAACTATCTACATACGGCTCCAAACGGCTACAGGTAAGACCTACTTTTGCACCGTCGAACAGGTAATAAAGCTATTTTGCCTTTGAACTTAGCAAATTTTCGGCTGGAAGCTTACTGCTAATTAAAAAAATCACAATTATTATTAGCAATGTAGCCCTTATTTTTATGAATCATATTTTTTCAATATGACCAGTTTTAATAAAGCTTTAGAACTTTGAGTTTAAAAAGTTTTAGCACTAATTAAAAAACACAATAAATTAAATTTAAAAAACTTAAATTTTTTCCTCACTTTTTGAATTACCAAGTTCCTACATAATGGGCATTGCTAAAACTAATTTTTCTATATCAAAATAAATTTTTTAAAAGCTTAATTTTTAGGCTATAACCTTTTAAATTTTAAGATTCTAAATCATTCTTACCAGTGTATATATCAGCTTTATTTACAACTCCCTACAATTAAAGGCGTTTCCTTCCGGTTTTCAGATAATACATCAATTCTTGCTGTTGCGAAAGACTTCAGAGCACTCGCACAGATGAATAAAAGAAAAGCCATACCAACAGAGTTAAAAATTAATGGGTTAGTTTGTACCGTTATGAAGAAAGAAAAAACCAAAAATAACCAACAAAAATAGTCGTACTCTTCTTTCTTTCTGTATTTATATTTTATATAAATTAAACTAAATATTAAAAAAATCCAAAACAAAATTCCCAGTGTACCAACTTTCATAAGTAGCGAAAAGAATACCATTTCGTAAGAAAAAGGTGCTTCATCCGAACGAACAAAGTTTTCTAAATAACTACCATAACCATACCCAAGAATCGGCTTTTTCACCCATTTTCTTAAAAGGAGCTGAATCTGCTTTATTTTTATATTGTTAGAAATTAAAGATCCTTCTCTGTCGTAATAAGCTGCCGCATTATTTTTAAATTTTTCTTTTATTTTTTCCTTAAATTCATCGTCTTTACTAGAATTGCTGTTATTTTCATAGACAAAAGAATTGCCGAAGTGATGAAATACTCTATTGTTAAATATAGTATAGTTAGAAATAACAACAAAAGCAGATATTTCCGCTAAAAATAGAAAAAAAATGTTTAACTTTTTAGTTTTTTCTTCTTTTTTATAGTTACGAAAAGAAATTATAAAATAAGTGATTAGTCCTATTAAAATTCCACACCATAAAGATTTAGTCATGGTAGAGACTATTGCCAAAATATTTACAGCCAAATATATATGATCAAAAAGTTTATACTTTCCTAGCTTTTTTAAAGAAAAATACATTCCAATAAGCAAAAAAATTGATGTAGTAAAAAAAACTCTTGGAACTCCAGCGTGACCTAACATTATTGTTGGAAAGATAGAAGTTTTACCTAAAATGGTGTTTAGAAAGAAAAAGTAATTATAAATAAAATAAGAGTTTATATCTTGCCCTACAAACAAAACAATATGTATTAAAGATAAAAAAAACACTAAATAGTAAATATATTTTTTAAAAAACTTAAAATTAATCTGCTTTTCTTTAATTAGAAAAGACAAAGGGAAGAATAAAAACAACATCAACAAAAACGAAAAAACTTCATTTTTTGCTAAAGATAAACTATTGCCGTTAATTAAGGGTATAACAGTAGAAAAAAACACTGTAGATAAAAGTACCAAAAGACAAGAAGTGTCTAAAATACAAACTTTTGGAAAGAGACTTAAAAATCGGTTTTTTAAAGTATTATTATGCAACTTATTTTCGCGAAATTTTAAAAACATTAAGTAAAAACAATACAAATAAAGACTAGCAAAAGTCCCAGCGAACAAAAACTGCCTTATAGATATATTCCTTAGCATTATCATTTTCCCTGAATACCCAAAAAACAACTCAAAAATAAATAAAACAGGAAATATAAAAAAAAACTTTTTCATGTTCTTAACCAATATGTCACCTGCTAAACAAAAAAGTTTCGAAAATATTTTTATATAAAAATATGTATAATACAAAAATAAAATTTATTTCTTAAACAAAAAATCTAAAGTTTTAAACTGGGTCGAAAGTCTAACTAGCCTTTTAATTATAACAAAAAACGAGCAAATTCTACTGAAAAGATTTTCACTACAAAATAATTTAAAGTCTTTTTTAAAAATTTTAAACCTTTTTAGACTAGAGTCTTTACTTAAAGAGCTACTACCAGAAAAATTTTGAAATAAGTTTACATCTAAAATACCTATTTTTTTATTTTTTTTCTTCATAGTTCTTATAAAATCATGATCTATGCAATCTAAAAAATAGCTTTCATTGTACCTATACCCTTCTTTAAAAATATCTAGATTTACTGCCATAGCACTATTTATTCCGGTTATATTTTTTTTGTTAATACTTTTTTTGTCTTTAAATCTTTTTACGAAAATTCCTTTTATTTTGCAAGGCGACAAAAGCCCAATATTATCATACAAAAATGGTAAGTATATATCTTTTTTTTCTTCTTTTACCGCTAACTTTAGCATTTCAAAGTATTCTTTAGTAACTTTAGTGTCGTCATCAAAAAGGCAAACATAGCCAGTTTCACTTTTTAAAAGATCTATAGCTTTATTGTAAGCACATGAAAGACCTTTGTTCCCTCCCATACTGATGTAAGAAAAATTAAGTTTTCTTGCCAAATTTTCGTTATTGTAATTTTTAGTACTGTTGTCGCAAACTATAATGCGGATATCTTGCATGTCTTTAAGGCAATCTAAGGTTAAAGATTCGTCTATTCGTTTATTGTATAAAACTACAACTGCAAAAAAATTATTTAAATTATTCAAAACAACATTTCCTTTAATACAGCCCTAATTACCATTAAAAATAAGACTTTTAATTAAATTGAATCTCCATTTTAAAATGTTAAAAAAACTAGAACGCTTAAAATTTGTAACTGTATTTTTGTGTCTTCTATATTTAATTAGTGCATCTTTTAAAAAAACAACGCCTCCTTTAAATTCGGCAATGAGGCCTATCCATTGGTCATGCATAGGAATCTTCTCTGGAAAGGGTAGTATGCTTTTTTTAAGTTCTTTTCTAAAAGCCATACATGCCCCTACATAAGAATTTTTAATAATGTTTTTAAGCTTACCTTTTCCAGAATTGTTTTTTTTAAAAAAAGAGTTATGCAAAATATTAAGTTTTTCATCTGTAATTATAGCGTCGTGTATTACTAAATTTATTTTTGGATTTTTTTCAAATTCACTTAAAACAATTTTTACTTTGTTTTCTAGCCAAACATCGTCTTGGTCACACAAAAAAATTATATCTCCACTGCACAAATTTATGGCATTTTCAAAATTTTTTATTACTCCTTTATTTGGACCATCTATAACTTTTATTCTGCCATCTGTTTTTTTGTAGTGCTCTAAAATAGCATAAGTTGTGTCTTTACTTTTATCTAAAGACACAACTATTTCGTCGACTGGAACACTTTGTTCTAAAATAGAGCTAAGCTGCTCTTTTATATATTTTTCCCCGTTAAAGGCCGATAAAGCAACAGATACCATAAGCAGGATTTCCTTCTTTTAGTATTTTTAATTTTAACTTTACTTCTTTTTAAAGGCAATTTATTCTAAAATTTAGCTATGCTGAAATTATAACAGTACATAAAGGCACTATGTAAAGCAAAAAAGCTCAATATAAATTGCGAAATAAATGTGAGATTAACGAATTTTTATAGATCTATGGTATTTATTTATTTGTAGACTACATTGACTTTGTTACGCAATCGGATGCTCGGCCCATTGCATTCAGTTTAGTACTGCCTGTAATAAAATAAATTGTTTTGTCGTGTTTGAATTTTTAAAATATTTTATTTAGTATTAATTAAGCTCACTTTAAGGAATGTCTGTTAAAAAATGATCATAAATATTTCTGAGAATATTGGTTTTTGCTTTGGAGTTAATTTAGCTGTTAGTTCTGTTTTTAAAATAATAAGTTCTGGTAAAAAGTGCTGTACTTTAGGTGAGGTAATACACAACCCTAGTGTTATTGAAAAGTTTAAAAATCTTGGAGGAGTTGTTGCAAACGATTTAGAAGAGGTTCCAAAAGATTACATTTTGGTAATTCGTTCGCATGGTGTAGCTTTAAGTACCTTAGAAAAAATAAAAAAATTAGGCATAACATTTTTTGAAGCAACATGCCCTTTTGTAAAAAAAATACATAAAATAGTTAATAAATACTCAAAACTTGGATTTACAACTCTTATAGCAGGAGACAAAAATCACTGTGAAGTTCAAGGGATAATAGGAAATAGCCTAGGGCCTTGCTATGTTTTTAAGAATTTAGAAGAGTTAGAAAGTATTTTAAAAGAAAAAAATAGTGATTTTTATAAAGTTTTCGTTGTGGCGCAGACCACTTTTTCGGTAGAAGAATGGAAAAAATGTTGCTCTTTATTAAAAATAAAAAAACCTTCCTTCAAAATTTTTGATACAATTTGCAGGTCAACTTATTTAAGGCAAAAAGAAGCAGATGACATTTCTAAAAAATCTGATATAATGATAGTTGTAGGTGGAAACAATAGTTCTAACTCTTTAAAGCTAAAAGATGTTTGTGAAAAGAATTGTAAAACTTATTTTGTTGAAAAGTACGATGATTTAAAAGGAGTGAAATTTAAAGGTAATGAAATAGTGGGGTTGGTGTCTGGAGCGTCTGTTCCAATGGAAGATATTACAAAAATAAAAAAAATGTTAGATAATAAATTTAAAGGGGAAAAGTAATATGCAGGAAGAAAATACAAATGTGAATATGGAAAGTGAAAATTCTAAAGTAAATGGTGATGGCAACTTTGTTTCCGGCGAAGTATTGGTTGGTACTGTAACTGAACTTTTACCAAACGAGGTTAAGGTGGACATTGGCAGAAAATACGGAGGAGTTGTGCCATTAACTGAACTTACTACAGATTTAAGCCAAAATACTAAAGATTTAGTTCACGTTGGTGAAAAATTAGAGCTGGCAGTTGTAAACTTTAATGAAGATACAGGAAAGGTTGTTCTTTCCAAAAAGCAGGTTGATTTTTCTAAAGGGTGGGACAAAATTGTAGAGGCTCACGCAACTGGTGAAGTTTTAAAAGCTAACGTCGTAGATGTTGTGCGTGGTGGTATGAAATTAATATGCAACGGAATAAAGGTTTTTGTTCCCGCTTCTTTAAGTGGCTCTACCAGGAGTAATCCTTTGGAGAGCTTTAAAGGCAAGACTGTAGAGTTTAAAGTAATAGAGTTAGACAGGGAAAGAAAAAGGGGAATAGGTTCATGCCTTGCTGTAAGTGATGAAAAAAAAGAGATTTTAAGTGAGAATTTTTGGAATAATGTGAAAATAGGTGATGTTGTTGAGGGGACAGTTAGTGGAATAGCTCCTTTTGGCGCGTTTGTTGACCTTGGGGGGGTAGAAGGACTTATACATATTTCGGAAATATCCTGGAACAGGATTTCCTACCCTTCTGATGTTCTAAAAATTGGCCAGAAAATCAGAGTGTTAGTTAAAGACATGGACAAAACTAATGATAGGGTTTCTTTAAGCTACAAGCAGATACTCGGGGACCCGTGGTATATTTTTGCTGAAAGATATAGGCCAGGGCAAATAGTTACCTGCAAAATCACTGCAGTTAAAGAGTTTGGCGCATTTGCAGAAATTATGCCGGGTGTTGAAGGAATGATTCATGTTTCGCAGATTTCTGAAGGCAGAATTGAAGACCCGCAAGATGTTTTGGCAGTGGGTGATGAGGTTCGTGTTAAGATTATGGATATTGATGTTAATAAGCGGAGAGTGAGTCTTTCCATAAGGGACTGCTATAATATAGGTTAGTTGTTTTTTGTTCTTTAAGTTTAGTTTTGTGGTCTTTTGCCTGGACTTTAATATGTGGGGGTTGTCTTTTTTTAAAGGATTCGCTGTTGCCTGTTCGCTCGAAAAGTTAGGAATTTAATAGTGCTAAAATTTGGTATGTTCTTTTGCGCTATTGGTTGCATGGGTAAAGATGCGCCCTACACAAAATTTGGACGAATGCCGTAGACTTATGGGAATTTTCTGAATTCTTGCCTGTTTTATTAGTTTTTTTAATTAAACGATTTTTTGTCCTATAATCTTTAAAAATGATTAGTAGGTTTTGTACTGTTCAAGATTTTTAATTAATAGCTAGAATTTACAAGTTATTTATTGCCTTTTGAAAGTAGTTTGGTATTTGTTGAATGAGGCAAAAATTAAATAGGTAAAAAATTTCTGTAGTTGCTTATTTTTGAAGTTTTTTAAGTGTGCAGCTCTGCATTTTTCGAAATTACGGTACTGTACGAGTTTTACTAGGTTTTTTTTGATAGTTTTAATAAATCCATATTTTTATTATAAAAAATTAAGTCCGTATAAAATTTTAGAAAATTTATTTTAATACTTTTTATGCGGGCAGCTCTTAGGTTTAACATAGCGCATTACTACAATTTTAGATAGTTAAAATAATCTTGAGCACGTCAATATTTCTTAACATTTAAAAACTTAGTAAATAAAAAATTCTAAGGCATTTGTTTGGAAATTTTTTCGATTGGGTATCTATCCCTATTTACGAGGGTGTAATATTTCACAGAAATTTATTTTTAGATTATTTACACCATTTTAATAATTTCTTTTTAATGAAAGTTATTATTAGAAAATTTACTTTGACTTTAGAAAACAAGTTATTTTTATTGGCTCCGCCATAATTTGGCACAAACTTATTTTTTAGATATTACAAGAATGAATAGATAAAGTACCCGGAGGTCTTTCATAAAAAGTTCTTCAGTTAAACACTTACCGATTTTGCCTATAAAAGACCTTATAAAAAATAAAATTAGATGGTCTTAGATTTAAACAAATTAAATAAATTTATAGGTACATTTATTTAAAAATATTCCAGACTATGCTGAAACTGGATAGATTTGGATCATAAACTTTATTTTATAAAAGTGAAAATTAGAATTTCTAAAATTTACTTATTGCTGATCTATAACTCTTTAAGTTTGAAGCATTGGAATTGTTTTGTTCTAATGAATTTATCTATTTTTTGCACTACCATATTTAATTTAAACTATGTATAAAGTCTAAAAAATGGTAAAATAACGCCGATACGAAAAATTATTTTTTTATAAATTTTTTCTTTTAGAAAGGCAGGTACATTTTGTGAAAATTATTGCAGACACACATTGCCATACTATTTCGTCGGGTCATGCTTACAGTACTCTAGAAGAAATGGTAAAAGCTGCAAAAAAACAAGGACTTTTTGCTATAGCCGTTACAGATCATAGCTTAAAAATGGTGGGTGCTCCTGAAGAAATTTATTTCGAAAATTTAAAGATTTTACCTGAGTATATTGATGGCGTTAGAATTATTAAAGGTATAGAGGCCAATGTTTGTGATTACGAGGGGAATCTAGACACAACTGAAAATATTTTAGACTCTGTAGAATGGGTTATAGCTTCTATGCATCCTCAGGTTTTAGAAGTGGAAAAGAGTGACGAAGAAAATTGTACCAGAGCCTGGCTCAAAGTTGCTAAAAATCCGAGGGTTAATGTTATAGGGCACTCGGGGCAAGAAAAGTTTAAATTCGACTACGAAAAAGTTATAAAAGAATTTAAAAAAAATGGAAAGTTGGTGGAAATTAATAATAGCTCTTTTAAAGTTAGACCAGGCTCTAAAGAAAACTGTAAATTAATTGCTAAGCTTTGCAAAAAAAATGAAGTTCCTATAATAGTGAATTCAGATGCTCATTTTTCTTTTTTAGTGGGGAAATTTGACAATGCACTGAACTTGTTAAGAGAAATAGATTTTCCAGAAGAATTAATTGTAAATTCTAGCATAGAAAGATTTAAAGCTTATTTAAAAAAATGTAAAATAAACTTTTAGTACTATTCAAAGAATATCGATTTTTGGTAGTACTAAAACTGCAAAGATATGTCATAAAATAATTGAGGGTATTAAAATTTAAAAAGTTATTGCCTAGAAATGAACACTTTTTGGCTTAGAAAGTAATCCTTTGGTTGAACATGATCATTTTTAGCGCTTCTACTCTTTGGTCATGATGCTTTGCTTGAACTATTAAAGGTAGTTATTAGATGCTTGCGTTTTTTATTAAAGTCTTTGATTATAGATTTGTTTTTTTTAAGGGCAAAGTATTTTTAGTTAAACATAGTATTGTTAACAGACAGTACTAAAGTTGCTTAAACGGTTCATATGCAAAAAAATTAAGAGTTAGCCAATTTAAGAACATACTTTTAGTACATATTTGCGTTATCGCTATTATTATCTTTGCTTAATTCGTTGATTCTTTGAAATTTAGGCAGGACAATTGAAAGTACAAAAAACTAGGAACCCGGCATAATTTTAGTTTGGTTTTTGTTTTTTTAAAGTTACGGTGGAAAGAATAGACAAAATTTTTTCTAATATGCCGTTGCCAGAATTGTTCCCTTTTCCTTTTTTACTAAATTCTTTTAAGTTTTTGATATTACTACCATATTCTTCCACCTTAGGCTCTTCTGCTCCATCTTCTTCGTTATACCCTTCAAAAATATCAGTAAATTTTCTTTTTCTGAAATCATCACCGTCAAATCCTCCTTTTCTAAACTTGTCATCTCCCCAGTATTTGTCATACTTGATTTTTATATCTTCTGTTTCCCCTTCTTCGTTCATAATCAAAATGTGCCCAGAGTTACCTCCAAAATTCATATTCGGGGAACCCATTGTTACTATTTGCTGACACTTTTTTTTACCTTCTTTTACTTCTGTAATGCAAAGACCATCTTCTATTCTATGATTGTGCCCGTTAATAACTCTTTTGTATCCACACTTTTCATTAAGTGTTTTTATGTCTTTTTCGTTATAATAAAATCCACGACCACGATGTGTTCCATAATTCTCTTTGTCTTTTTCATTAAACTCATTCCAAAGTAGTTGATGCCCTATATAAGAGTCCCTCCTATATTTTATAGTTTTTTCCATTATCTTGCCGTCTTTCTTATAGTATGTTACTTCTGAATCTTCCTTTTTACATTTTTCACAAAAGTCGTTTATAAGTTTCAGCTTCTCATCCAACGATTTTTCTTTTTTATCTATTTCTTTAAGCAAAATATTTTTTGCATTATCTATACCATTACCGTAAAAAATGGAGGACCATTTTATATGATGTGATAATTCTTCTTCCTTAATTTCGAATTCTTTTATTATGCATGAAGGATATTTTTTATTAAATCCCTCTTCAAAAGGTAGATTTTTGTCATTACTTCCTGCTAATTCTCCAAACATTCCTTTTAAGTCTTGTATATTAACAGGTAGCCCACCGTGCATAAGAAGAGTGTCGCCGTACTTTGCTGCCACAGAAAGAGATTTAAAGAAGTTTTCGTTGACTTCAGACTCTAAGGCTTTGAGTTCTTCGTCTTCATGACCTTTATTCTTGAAATACTTCAACATACGGGCAAAAGATTCCCCTTGGTCAGGATCCTCACGTTTTGCTAATTCTTCATCTTCATGATTACCCCTAAGCAGGAAAACTTCATCTTTATATAATATTTTTAACTTCATTAACAAATACCAAACTTTAGCGTCAGGAGCGGACCCTTCTTCATAAGGGCCTTGTTTTCCTCTGTCTGAGTAGTCACCTGTAAACAGCAATTGCACTTTTTCGCCTTTTTGCTTTTTCTTTAAAAATTCCATAATAACGTGTTCTAAAGCTGCTTGATTGTTATGAATATCTCCTACTACCATTACAGGAATATTTGGGTTCAGCGTTACCATAGTCTTAACATTTTTTTGGACCTCGGCAAAATTTTTTAAGGTATCTTTAAATTCGTACAGATCTAGATCTTCTCTAGTGTCTTTAATAATATCTACCATATTTCCGTCTCTTAATATTTTTTCTTTTATTTCTTTTACTACTTTTCTAAAATTTTCTTTAGTCTTATCTAAAAGCTTTATTTCTTCCTCATTAGTGTCAATGAAAAATTCTTTGTCAGTACCATTAATGTTTGGTAAATGTTTTTCTTTTTTTAGGTGATTTTTTGCTAAAGTTAATAACAGCAAATTCATAAGATATGGGTTACCTATATATTCTTTCTTTAGATTAAATATATCTTTCTCTATATACGCTTTAAGTAGAAAATCTCCTCCCTTTACAAACCAATTTATTTCTACGGATCCATCTGTTCCATTTTTTCTTATTTTTTCTTTTACTCTTTTTTCTACTCTTTCTTTTTCAATTTTATTTTCCATTTCACTTTCAAAGATTTTCAAAACAACTTTTTTACTTAAAGACATTTTATTATTTTCTGTTAGTTCAATAAAATTACTAAACAGTGCAGCGCCGCCAAATTGAATCGTTTTGCCTGCTAATTTTTCTAATGATAAATCGGATAGTTCTTCATTATTGTTAAATGCTTTAATAGACATTTTTCTTAGCTTTTTTATATCTAGTCTTTTAAGACTTAGCGGGCTTTTTTTTATTAGGTCCTCAAAAATATATTTTTCTTTTTTTGGCAGCTTTTCTATGCCTTCTTTTACCGTTTCTAAGTCTTTTAAAGCGTTTTCGTTGTTTCCCAAGTCTTCAACTGGAATTTTTTCATCTACAAGTAGTATACAGCCTCTTTTTACAAGAAATTTAAACTTATTTTTAAAGTTATTCTCTATTTTTAAATTTTGTTTACACCGCGCCATAAGTACCATGTTCATAAAAGCAGTTCTTTTTCCAAAAGACTTGGATTTGTATTCACTGACTTTTCCGTCTATTGTGAAGGTAAATTTTCCGTCTTTATCTACAGACTTTATGTATAACTTAACTACCGAACCTTCAGGTGAATTTATAAAGTTTTTATCTTTAATTTCAACTTCACTAAAAATTTTAACATCTTCTTTTTTTAGTTCTATTACTGTGCATCTTTCTTCTTCTTTTTGGCCATAGCCTTCGTTGTAAATAAATTCGTTAATTTTGAGGTCTATCTTACGGTCCTTGTTTATTTTTATATTTTCCATATTAATTAGGTCAAAGTCTAAATCAAAATTTTCAATTTTTTCTATAATTTCTTTTTGTATATTCTTCTTGTTCAGTGGTTTTTTATTTTCTAATTGATCTTTACTTGTACCTATTTTTGAAAAGATTTCCTCGATTTTAGATCTCTTTTCTTTAATAGTTTTGTCTTCTCCATTTTCAGATTTTGCTTTTTTCTTTGAATTATTTTTGCTATGTGCAAAATATTCTACTAGAAAAACCACACCTAAAAGAACTATCACCGTTGGCAGTATTTTTTTAGCTGTATACTCTAAAACACTTTCCCTGGCTTTTTTAGTAAAAAAATTAACTACACTTGAAGAAAAGTCGGTAAGTAAATTCGCACTAACCGCATTTTGCTGCACAGCGCTCATAGCGGTTGGCACCGTAAAAGCTCCTGCTAAAATTGTTCCGCTTACTTTTCTTTTTTTACCACTTTCCACAACTAAACCCCCCAATACTAAAACACAAACCTAACAGACTAAAATTTCGACTGTAGTCATAGTCATAGTCATAGTCATAGTCATAGTCATAGTCATAGTCATAGTATAACACAAAAAATAAAAAAAGTATAGTTAAATTTACAAAAATACATGTTAAAAATGAAATTAAGGGGGTGTAAAAAAACATACAGATATGATAGAATACAGAACCATAAGGTCCGAACTAAATTTATGTATGTAGCGTAAGGTGTGGTAAATTTTAGCTTAAGGTAAGTAAGATGATTTTTTAAAAATTTAGTGGTACTTTGCAGTTGAGTTAGCAGGGTTGTGTTTAAATAGAAATGTACAGGACAGAACCGGTTTTCTTAGCTACGTTTTTGCATAAATTATTTCGTATTAGTCTTTCACTATATTCAATGTCTTTGCTTTTGATTTTCTTATTAAAGAAGGTAGGATTTTTTTTTGATCCGGTTTGAGAATGTATCTAAAACTTATTTAAATGGCACACAGGCCTTAAAAGAAATAAATTTGCATGTAAAAAAAGGTGAGTTCGTTTTCGTAGTAGGAGCCTCAGGATCTGGAAAAAGTACTTTTCTTAAGTTGATTACTAGAGAAGAGAAACCCTCTAAAGGCAAAGTCATAATTGCCGGAGAGGATGTCACTAGAATATCAGACAAAAAAGTTCCTTTTTTGAGAAGAAAAATGGGGATTGTTTTCCAAGATTTTAGACTTATTAAGAACATGAATGTTTTTGATAACGTCGCCTTTGCAATGAGAGTAACAGGGGCGAGCGAAAAAGAAATAAAAAATAGGGTCCCTTACATACTGGCTTTGGTTGGCCTTAGTAAAAAGGAAAAAAGTATGCCGAATCAACTTTCTGGCGGTGAGCAACAAAGGGTTGGTCTTTCAAGGGCTCTTGTTAATAATCCAAAACTTATAATAGCAGATGAACCTACAGGCAACATCGACCCTGAAATGTCTTATGAAATATTAGAGCTTTTAAATGAAATAAACAAAATGGGTACCACAATCCTTATGGTTACCCACGAGCTAGACTTAGTTAAGCAGTTCGGCAAAAGAGTAGTTGAAATAAAAAAAGGACAAATAAGCTCGAATGTTTAGAAAAAGAAGCGCTGGGCTAGATTGTAATTGTGATCTTGCTAGGTGCGTCGTTATAGGTTGAACTACTTATTTTTGTTCCCCAATGCCTTTATATTTATCTCGGTTTTCGTACTGTTATTTACTCTGATGTTTTATTGGTTTTAGATCTACCCCAAAAAGTGTGTTTCTTCTTAAAATAAAGCTCACAAACTCGTCCTTAAGATAGCTACATAATGACTGTTTTTTGCTTAATAAACGGAGAAAATCTCAAGAAATGCTGAATATGTGCACCCCACACTGAAGAATGGTTAAATTTCTTTTTTACATCTTAGATATTTAATTTTTCCTGGCCACTTTTTGTTTAATCTTTATATCTCTAAAGATGTCGACAAATTTTCGCAACTTAAACGCTTGTAGTTGCCCCATCAGATTCTTCGTTTGTAAATATTTTCACTTCTTCGCCTTTTTTTATTTTTTCGGCACTATTTAATACATTTTTCAATATTTTTTCTTCAAACTTTTTTAAGTTTTCATCATTATAAATTTCGTTTGGGTACATAACATCCATTATGTTACTCTTCTCGTAAACACCTATTTCAGCCTTTCCAATATCAAAAATCAGTTTGTCTAGCTGGATTGGATGTTCTCCGGGATCTCGGTACGCATGATGACCATACGTAGACACAAAAATTTTGTATCCTTCTTTAACCTTAAAAGTTAGCTTACCTTTGCCTTCTTGTGACTCATCTATATCAAAAATTTCAGTCTTAGCTAACTTTCCGCAGTAATCAAAAATAGACTTTACAGCTGTATACCAATTCTTGAATGCTTCTATTGTTTGACGCAACGTTTCTTCTTTATCATTATTTTTTTTTCTTTCAGGCTTTCCCGAGCCTAAGTGTCTTTTATAAACTAAAAAATTAGGGCTCACGATGTCACTCACTTTAATGCCCACAAACACTACAGGGATCTTTTTACCCAAGATTTCGACTGTTCCTTCAAATAGAGACTCTCTCTCATTATATTCTAGGTGTATCTTGCTTGAAATCTCTTCACCCAGACCTTTTTTAACTTTCTCTAATAACGACCCTAAAAGTTCTTTATCTTTTGAAATTCCCCCATTCTCTCCTTTAAGTTCTTCTAAAGCAACTTTGTACAGTTCCCCCCTCTGGAGATTATCTCCCGAAAAGATCTTACCCCAAGTATCATTATTCTGACTTTCAGACCCTGCTGAAGGACCTTGGTTTTGTCCTCCCTTCTGGGGATCCTCTTCTAAATCATTTTGCGCACTTCTTCCAACTAAACTGCTAAAAAAATTAAAAAGAAAATCTATTCCCCGGCTCCCAAGAGAACGAAGATAAGTATAAACTCCAGAAAAATTTAAACTCTGCCAAAGCTCACTGAATTTCCACGCAGACGAATTCGCAGATGGAATCAAAGCTCCAGTTAAAGAGAGAGTTAACAAAACTCCCTTTTTATTTAGACCCGATGTTCTCTTATTTTTCATACAACTAAGCCTCTTCTTTGACTTTATTCATTAAATTGTAATCTATATCTATAAAAAAGTCAATATATTTTCAATATAAAACAATAAAAGCATTGTATTCAAAAAATACTGAATATTTTTTGAACGCACTTGAGCGTTTTTAACTAAAAATTAATTTTTTACTAAAATAAATCATACCAAAACGATTCTGCCTTCACTCTAATTTTAAAAGTGAGTATAATGCAACTTAGGAGTTTTTATAAATTTTTAGGAATTTAAATGTTGATGATTTTTTAAAGTTTAATGAAAAGAAAAGGTTACTTTTTGTGATATTTGGCAAATTGTATTATCTTATAATTTAAGAGATCATGTTTATGAAGTCATTTCTAAAATTTTTAATCTATTTCTTTTTATTTTTTGTTTTAGTTTTTTTGTTGAGGTATTTTATGAAGCTTTGTTCTGCGAAATATTTGTTTAAGGAAGGGGTAAAAAACGTCTGGAAGAACCGAATGATGAGCATAGCCTCCGTTGGAGTTTTGGTAATATGCTTTATTTTAACGGGAATATTTACGCTACTTTCCATTAGCATAAAAGATACTCTAAAATCTATAGAATCTAGGAATACTATAAAGTTATTTTTAAAAAACGAAGTAGAAACTAAGGAGGCTTTGGAATTAGAACAAAAATTAAAGAGTATTGAAAATATATCGTCTTGTAGGTTTTACTCAAGGGAAGAAGCCCAAGAAAAATACAAAGAACAACTAGGTGACCTTTATGAAAGCATGAAGGAAAGAAATTTTTTGCCGCACTCTTACTATGTTACTTTGAAAGATCTTTCAAAATATAAGGACACAGTGGAAGAAATAAAGAAATTGCCTGAAGTAGATATTATAAGTAATAGAGCCGACCTTTTTGACAAACTAACAAAATTTAATCAGTTTGTTTCTTCGGTGGGGCTAGTGCTTTCCTTAGTTTTGGCACTTATTGCTCTTTTCATAGTAACAAATACAATACGCTTAACTATGCACAGTAGAAAACAAGAAATTAGTATAATGAAAGCTGTTGGTGCTACTAACACCTTTATAAGAATACCTTTTATAGTTGAGGGCGTTGTAATTGGTATCTTTTCGTCTTTAGTGGCGTCATTCTCTTTAAACTTTTTTTATAAATTTGTAATTGAAAGTATAAGAAGTAATGTGCCGTTCTTTTACTCTACTGGATTTAATAACCTTATTTTTTATTTACTCTTTTATTTTACACTGGCAGGCGTAGCGTTTGGTGTTTTAGGCGGGGGACTTTCTATTCGAAAGTACTTATCTAAGTTTTCTTAGTTGTAAAAAAATCACATTTTTAGGCAGCACGAAGATCAAGTACAGTTAATAACACACCTGTGATGTCGGTTTAAATTAAATTTTTCAGGTAGTCAGTCTTTTCACTTTTGCATCAAGATAGTTAAGACTATCCACGCTCTGTTAAATATAGGCTAAATATAAGTGGCATAAATACTTTACATGCTCTATTCGGGCCTATGTTTAATGAGATGTTATCTTTTATAAAAATCAACCCACTTTAAAACAAATCTCCACCTTTATAGCGCTATGCTTTCATATAAAAGCCGATGAAACATAAACACAAACATAAAAGAATAAAACAGACAAAAAGACCCGACTCATCAAAGGCGAAAGGTATACTAATAAAGCATAACCGACTCAAATATCCCTCTGGTTTTACCCCCCCTTGAGGCTATTATTTTTTCAAAAACAGATTCAGGTGCTTCTACATAGTGGCCCGATTTGATGATATATTTGCCACACTCGCTGTATACACCTAGCTTTAGCATTGATCAAAAGCAAACCAACTGCCACCACAACTATCCTTCTGGTTTTACCCTTGAAGCTATTATTTTTTCAGAGACAGACTTAGGCACTTCTGCATAATGGCTTGGTTCCATAGTATATTGGCCCCTTCCTTGAGTATTCGAACGCAAATCTGTTGCGTAGCCAAACATCTCAGAGAGCGGAACATTTGCATTAATCCTTTGTGCTCCTGGCAAAGACTCCATCCCCTGGACCATTCCACGTCTAGAGTTGAGATCCCCAATAACATCGCCCATATATTCTTCTGGCACGGTTACACTAACTTTCATTATTGGCTCTAAAAGTACGGGGTCAGCCTTTTTCATTGCATCCTTAAAAGCCATTGACCCAGCAATTTTAAAAGCCATTTCAGAGGAGTCAACCTCGTGGAAGGAACCATCATAGAGCTCGACCTTAACATCCACTACTTGGTAACTAGCCAAAACACCAGCCTGCATAGCACCCTTGATGCCTTCGTCTACCGCAGGAATATATTCTTTCGGTATAGCACCTCCAACAATAGAATTAATAAACTCATAGCCCTTAGCAGGATTCGGCGAAATTTTTATTTTTACGTGACCATATTGTCCTCTACCACCAGACTGCCTAACATACTTGCTTTCAACATCGGCATTTCTTCTTATCGTTTCCTTGTACGCCACTTGTGGCTTCCCGATGTTGGCTTCTACTTTAAACTCTCTTAAAAGTCTGTCCACAATAATTTCAAGGTGCAACTCACCCATACCTGCAATTATAGTTTGCCCTGTCTCTTGGTCTGTGTAAGCTTTAAAGGTAGGGTCCTCTTCAGCAAGCTTAGAAAGCGCTATACCCATCTTTTCTTGGCCTGCCTTAGTTTTGGGCTCTATTGCGACCCTAATAACAGGCTCTGGAAATTCCATAGATTCCAAAATTACAGGCTTATCTTCTACACAAAGGGTATCACCCGTTGTGGTATTTTTTAGACCAACAGCAGCAGCTATGTCGCCGGCGTATACAGTGTCAATATCTTGACGATGGTTGGCGTGCATCTGAAGTATGCGACCGATTCTTTCTCTCTTATCTTTCGTAGAGTTGTATACCGTGGTTCCCGCAGATATAGACCCAGAATAAACTCTAAAAAAGCAAAGCTTACCAACAAATGGGTCTGTCGCTATTTTAAATGCTAAAGCAGAAAACGGCTCAGAATCCGAAGAATGCCTTTCACATTCCTCATCTGTCTTTGGATTTACTCCTTTAATTGCAGGAACATCAGTTGGCGCAGGCATATACTCCACTATAGCATCCAAAAGTTTTTGTACACCTTTGTTTTTGTAAGAACTACCACAAGTCACAGGAACCATCTCATTCGCTAAAGTGGATTTCCTTATTGCACCTTTTATTTCTTCCTCTGTAAGTTCTTCACCACCTAAATACTTTTCAAGTAAAACATCATCTGTTTCGGCAACATTTTCCAAAAGCTCATGCCTATATTCTTCTGCACTTTCTTTGAGTTCTTCTGGTATATCTGTTACCTGAATATCTTTACCTAGATCATCATTATATATATAGGCTTTCATCTCAACAAGATCAATAATTCCTTTAAATGATTCATCCGAACCAATTGGGAGCTGAATTGGGACAGCATTGCAGCGAAGCCTCTCCTTCATCATCCTAATAACATTGTAAAAATCAGCTCCTACCGCGTCCATCTTGTTAACATAAACCATTCTAGGTACTTTATATTTGTCTGCCTGACGCCACACAGTTTCAGACTGTGGCTCAACGCCTCCTTTAGCGCAAAGAACAGTAACAGATCCATCCAAAACTCTTAAAGATCTTTCTACTTCAACAGTGAAGTCAACGTGCCCTGGAGTGTCTATAATGTTTATTCTGTGCTCTTTCCAAAAGCACGTAGTCGCCGCCGAAGTTATAGTTATTCCCCTTTCTTGCTCTTGCTCCATCCAGTCCATGGTTGCAGCACCGTCATGCGTTTCACCAATTTTATGGTTAACACCTGTATAAAATAAAATTCTTTCCGTCGTAGTTGTTTTACCGGCATCAATATGAGCCATTATACCTATATTTCTAGTTTTTTCCAAAGAAACTTGCCGTGCCATCTAACGAATATCTCCTTCTTGATTTTACAAATTAGTATGGATTATATTTTTTCAAATATCTTCACCTGCAAAATTAAACAGTATTATATCAAAAACTATAAATTAAATCAAATAAAAATATATTATTAGTCAGTTGTTTTGTTTATTTTTATATATAAAGTTGATCTTTTCTTTTTTTTTTGTTAAAATTTGATATATTTGTTAAGTGAAACAAGCTTTAATACTCTAAAATATGGAGAGAAAATTTAAGATGAAAAATAAAAATAAAAGCAAAGAAATTGAAGGTAATAGCTTAAAAAGCCACCGGAGGGGCAATCAGTAAATTAATTTTTGCGGATGGCAGAGTTGAATATAGGAAAAATGCGAGCGTAAATGAGCATTTTGGAAAAGATTGCCACCAATTGGCTGGTATGACGGCTATAATGGATTCCCCTCAAACATATTTAAAAATAGAGAAGATGCAGAAAAATATGCAAAAGAACGAGGGTGGGTAACAGACTTTCATACTTTTAGGAGGCATGATTCATATATGGATGCAGTAATGGGTCAGGACTGGTGGGACGAAGAATGATAAAAGTAAATAAAATTAACTCTTTTTAAAAATTTATTTTTTAAAAACAAAGATTTATTTGTGTGGCAAATAAAGTAAGGGGTCTTCCAAGAAGTTACTTATAAGAAATTTTCTTATAATAAATGTTTATAAATGATATATTTTTAAAAATATATTGACATTTTTTATAATTTTCGTTATAATTTCATGCGGGCAGAGATATGAGGTAATTCTGTCCCTTAGCTTATCTCAAGGAAAAAGGAGGACTTTATGAATAATGAAATTAAAGAAAACAAGGATACACTGAAAAACACTTACGGAGGGTTTGCTGATTATGACAGAGGAGATTTCATAGGAAAAGTCTTTGTAATAAGCCCAAATGAAGCAAAAATACTTAAAATTCAGCCTGGTGAATATAGCAGCCATGCTTTAGCAGATGCCGTAAGAAAAAATGGTGCGTACCTGTATCTTGGAAGTAAAGTATTACAAAAACTTCAGAACCAAGTGGACGGCGACGATATGCTAGAAATACTAACAGGAGATGCAAAAAAAGGTGAAGGTCTTGGGTTTACAAGAAATTAATATATAAGTTTTCATAAAACTGAATTTTTGCCTTGTGCAGTAATATAGTTTCTATCGTTCTGATGCAACCTTTAGTTTTAAAATCATAACTGCTAATCGCAGAGATAGACTATGATAAGCTATTTATTTTAAAAATTTTGCTAAATTAATAAATATGAACAGGAGGATATTATGATTACTAAGAGCAAAGAGCGAAACGATGAAACTGTGTTAAAGAAAGTTTCTAGAGGGAATTACAGAGATTATAGCCCAGGATTGTTGTGGCAACAAAGGTTTGTGATAGACGAAGACGGAGCAAAACTATTAAACATTAAACCCGGTACATACACTAGGAGTAACTTAGCAGAAGAAATAATTAAAAAAACACCAAACCTTACCAGTTCGCAATACGACAAACTAGCAAAACAAGAGACACCAGAAGAAATGCGAGCAATGCTTAATAGTCTTGGACTTAGAAGAGTATAAGACAAAAAATAAATGCAGAAACCAAAAATATTTGCCTAAAACAGCAAAAGCTGGGCAACAGTGAGATTCGTTAATTAAAATGAATAGCCTGTCACAGGCTATTCGTTTTGAAAGTTCTGTTAAATTAATAATAAAAGGAGAAAAAATTTATGGCCAGCAGAAATAAACAAACAAATGATGAAAAGATGTTAAAAAAGGCCAACGGGGGATATGCAGACTACGACCCCGGATCTTGTTATCAACAACGGTTTATAATAGACGAAAACGAGGCAAGAATTTTAAACATCGAGCCCGGCACATATGCTAGAAACGATCTAGCAGACGAAATACTGGAAAAAACACCAAATCTTACTAGTAAACAAGCAAGCGGACTATCAGAACAAAATACAGCAGCAAAGATGCGTGCTGCGCTTAATGCCCTTGGGCTTAAAAGAAAATAAGCAATAAGCAAAAAACCAAAAATAGTTACCTAAAAAACTGGATGGTAGCAGGTTTAATTAATAACAGAATAGCCTATAATAGGCTATTCTTTTTGAAGCCTCTGCTAGATTAACAATAAAGGAAGGGAGAAAAGACTTATGGCTAATAGAAATATGCAGATAAACGACGAAGAGATGTTAAAAAAAGCCGCCGGGGGATGTGGTAATCCACTTTCTGATAAGCATTTTATAAACAAAAGAAAAGCGAAAATTTTAGGCATTGACCCCGGGATGCATTCCGAAAAAGAGCTGAAAAATAAATTCGGAGAAAATTGGGAAGAAACATGTTTTGAAAAAGAGCAACAATCAACAACCGAATAGATGAAAGAGCTCTTTTCGCCAGCAGGAGTACATAACTGGATCCGTAATGTAGGGCTTAAAAGATGTTAGGCAAAAAATAAGACCAATTACCTAAAACAGAAAAGGCTGAGCGAAAGTGGGTATTGCTAACTACACAATGGCCTATTATATATGGGCTAATCTTTATAAAAACTCCGCTAGATTAAATAATAACGGAATGGAAAAAAATCTTAAGGCTAATATAAATATGCAGATAAACGACGAAGAAATGTTAAAAAAGCTGCCGGGGGATGCTCATACAGCTTCCGTCATATCCTTCCGTCATCCGGTGTACCTTTTGATCCTGAACCACATTTTGTAGTAAAAGAAAACGATGCAAGAATTTTATAGATCGCACCCGGTGAATATGATAGAAACGATCTAACAGACGAAATACTGTGCAAAAAACGATTTCTTACTACTGAACAAGCCGAAGGGCTAGCAAACCAAAGATCTATACCAGAAATGCATACTGCACTCGACGCTCTTGGCTTAAAAGAAGATAAACAATAAAAACAAGAGCCCAAAATAGTCAACTAAAACGGCAAAAAGCCAAATATAAGCAAGCTCACTAAACCAGACAACCCCTCAAGTGAAGGGGTTGTAATTCATTTTACTAAGCTCAAACAAAAAACTTTTTTATCATCTGCTAAAAACACGCTGGCACTCCACGACAAAGTTACTACAAAGATAGAAGAAACTACCACCTGAAATGTGCAAAAGCTTTATTAGATTCTGCCATTTTATGAGTGTCTTCTTTTTTCTTAAAAGCTCCGCCAGTTTCACCGAAAGCATCTAAAAGTTCTTTGGCTAGACGTTCACGCATAGTCCTCTCTGAGCGCTTTCTTGCAAAACCTACAATCCAACGTAAACCCAAAGTTTGACGACGCTCTGGCCTAACCTCAATAGGTACCTGGTAGGTAGCGCCACCGACTCTACGAGCTTTAACTTCAAGACTAGGCATAACATTTTCCATAGCCTTTTCGAAAACCTCCATAGGGCTGCTCGCTTCAGAATTAGACTTTATAATATCAAAGGCACCGTAGACTATCCTTTGTGCTACGCCTCGCTTCCCGTCATACATAACGTTATTAATAAGCCGCGTGACCAATTTGGAATTATAAATCGGGTCCGGCAGTACATCTCTCTTCGCAATAAAACCTCTTCTAGGCATAAACTTCCCTCCCTCATAGTATATGAATTCTTAGGTACTCAAAGTTAAATAAAAAATTTCACTTTGCAAATATAAAAACTTAAAGATTATTTCTTCTTACTTCCGGCACCGGCTTTAGGACGCTTTGCACCGTATTTAGACCTTGCCTGCATACGCTTAGCAACACCCTGAGAGTCCAAAGTTCCACGTATAATATGGTACCTAACACCCGGTAGATCTTTTACACGCCCACCACGAATTAGAACCACACTGTGCTCTTGCAAATTGTGCCCTTCGCCTGGAATATAGGAAGTAACTTCTAAACCATTTGAAAGGCGAACCCTCGCAATTTTACGCAAAGCAGAGTTAGGCTTCTTTGGTGTAGCGGTCTTTACAGAAGTACACACTCCTCTTTTTTGTGGGGAATTAGATTCTATAGACTCACGAATTTTTGAATTCCAACTCTGCAACAGAGCCGGTGCTTTCGCTTTTTTTATAGGGCTTTTTCTGCCTTTCCTAACAAGTTGATTAAAAGTTGGCATGTGCTCACTCCTCTCTAAAAAACTAAATAACACTTGATTTTAACATAAATCTCGAAAAAGTGTCAATAAAAATAAGTTCAGTGCTAAAAGCAGGTAGATGGGTCGGGCAGGTTAAACGCAGATCTTAAAATTTAGAAAGTTACGGTTTAGAGGTGGGCTTACTTTAGAAAATTTACTTTTAAAATAAATTTGGCAATGCTAAAACTAGGTATATTGTATTAACTTAATTTTTATGTAGATAAAAAAGATAACGCATACTCAAAATAAGTAGTTATAACTTGGCTAATTTTTACTCTTTTTAAGACCTATATTTTGGAATTTTTTTAGGTAGACGCTTATTTTACTTATGAAAAATAATGTAAAAAACAAATACAGATAGTTTTATTTTTAAGAAATATACACTCGGGGTCAGTAACATTCCTTTCATTCTAAACTATTTTTTAAAATTAATTTATGTTTTATGGCAATTTTAGTGTTTATTTTTTACAGATTGATGTTAAAATGGAAGAAAATTATTTTTTTATAGGTGGCAAAAGATGGATAAAAATTTTAAAAAATCTACGTCTTTAGTATTAACAACTTTGTCTACTGGCATGTTGGCTACACCTCAAAATGAAGTACATGCCTGGCGCTGGTATTGGTTTCTTTGGTATTTGATGCCAACGTCTTGGTATAATTGGCTTTTTCAAGAACAAAGTGAAAAAATAAACCAAAATAAAAAAGAAAAGGGAGTTGGCCAAAATTTTGCGAAAATGCAGCAGAGTAAGATATATAAAATAGAAAACGACGGGACAGAGACAAAAGGCGGTGGACCAAATAGGAAAGGCGATAAGGACGTAAAATATGACAATATTGATGAGAAAATTAATGAAAAGAGGAAAGAGAACCTACCCCTTAAAAAGGGAGAAGTTTCAGGAGATGTTCTCTTGAATACCAAAGAGTTTAAAGTAAACGAGGAAAAAGAGCAGAATATTATAGATAAGAAGGATTATTTAGCGAATTCACCAAAAAATGAAAAAATAGAAAAACAAATAAAAGATTTGATATATAAAAAGTGTTCTAAAAAGTACCTTGATGGCAAGGAACGTTCCGCAGATGAAATTTATATAAATGAAATTTACAATGCTCTTTCGCCGGATTTAAACGAAGTGAAAGAAAATTTTAACAAAAGTGTTAATATTAGTTTTGAAGATGTTGTTGAAAACACATATGGTAGCAGAATTGAAAGTGTAATAAAAAGGAAGGAACGAATTGGGCAAAACAGAAAAAAGGCCATCGATATTTTAATAAATTTGCAAAATGAAGTAAGCGTTAACAGAATTGGGCAGTATTCGGCACTAGTTAATGCCCCTTTAATTAAAGAAGAAGGCACTTATAAAGATTTTAACTTTTCTTTAAATTTGTTTTCGAATAAAGAGCAAGATGGAGTTTTTTGTAAGAAATTTGCTAAAATAACTGTCAAAGAAGACCGGATTGTAGTCCCCCGTTTCATTGATAAATATAATATGAATGAGGTGAAGATCCTTTCAGAGAAAATTTCTGACAATTCAGTGAAAGTGGATACTTTCGAAGAAATTTTGTTAGGAGAAGAAGGCGCTATAGAAAAAGTTAACGCTTTGGCCGAGAAGATACGTAAAATAAATTCTTTGTTTGTTAATTTATATAAAATTTGTAAAAAGTTGGATGTATCAGCTGAGAAAAAAAATTTGTCTGCCTCATTTAATTTTGTCGAAAATAAATCTAATCGTATCCACATTGCACCGGGAGAAAATAGTGTTGGGCGTTATGTTAGCAGTATAACTATTGGTGACAAGACTGAAGAAATAAAGGTGTTTTACCGTGAAATTAATGAAATTAATGAAATTAATGCAGGCATTTTGGAATATAATTTAACTAAAAGCGAAGATATAAATTCTTTAGCAGAAATTTTTTCTGAAAAAACTGTAGAAAGAATTGTCTCTGTAGATAGTTCGGTTGACTATGAAAAGAAGGCTTCGGAGAAACGCAAAACACTTGAGGAAAGTAGCTCTTACGATGAATTTGAATGATTTTGTATAGTCATTAAATAAAGAGAAGATAGTTTAAAAGTTGAATAAGTAAAACAATCTAAAAGTTTCTTTTTTAGAAAAAAGTTTTGCTTAAGTAGTTTTCAACCTTTTTACAAAGCAACGCATAAAAAGCCAATACACTTTTGCCTTTAGAAGATTTACACCTGTTTAGAGCAATATTATGTATTCGTTAAAAGCCATCAGCAAAACAAAAATTGGCCCAGCGATGTATGGGCCAATTTAGTAAAAAAAGGTTAACTGCCTAATAACCTTGTGAGCTCTGGTCCAAATACTTTTTCACCATCAAAGCAATTTTAAATACTATTGCATCGTCAAACTCTCTAAGGTCAAGGGCGGTTAATTTTTTTATTTTGTCCAGCCTATAAACCAAAGTGTTTCTATGAATAAACAGTTTCCTAGAAGTTTCAGATATATTAAGGTTATTCTCGAAAAATCTTTGAATTGTAAATAGAATTTCCTGATCTAAGTTTTCTATGGACCCATGTCTAAAAACTTCTTTTAAGAAAATTTTACAAAGAGTAGTCGGCAGCTGGTACACCAACCTAGCTATACCTAAATTGTCATAACTAACAATTAATTTTTCAGAGTCAAAAACTCTAGAAGCTTCTAAAGCGACTTGAGCCTCTTTAAAAGAATAAGAAAGATCTTTTATAGTTTTTACAATAGTACCAATACCTATACAGCTTTGAATGTAATGCTCACTCATAAGAGTATCTATTATGGACCTTGCAAAGTCCTCTAACTGAGAAGCAGTGGTACCTCTTTCAACCTCTTTAACAACTGCAATCTCGTCCTCATTTATATTTACTACAAAATCTTTATTTTTGTCCCCGAAAAACTTTTTAATAATTTCAAATGCCGATTCCTCTGTCTTTGAAGTAATCCTAACAAAAAAACAAACTCTTAAAACTCCAGTGCCAAAATTCAGCTCGTGCGCCTTTGTATGAACGTCGCCCGGCAAGATATTTTCTAAAAGGACGTTTTTTATAAAATTGTTTTTGTCATATTTTTCATCATAGAACTGTTTCAAATTTCCTAAAGATATAGCTAAAATTGAGGCATAGTGCTGAGCGGATTCATCATCTCCTGCAACAAAAACCGCATAATCTGGTTGTTCTTTGCCTGCAAAAGATTTGTAAGTATATTTGTTTACTACGAATGTTGAAGCTGGTGTAAAAAAGTCTTGAGATATTCCGTCCCTTTTTTCGCCAACCTGGTCTAAATTACTACAAGCTATAACAGAACAGTTAGAATCTATTATTCCCACTGTTCTCCCTACGGCATCGTGCATTTGGTGAATAAAACCCTGAAACAATTTATTAGACATACTAAAAAAGATCCTTTCGTAACTAAAAATAAGACTAAATTATTGTAAAAAACTATTTATTAAAATGCAACTATATCTTAACACTAAAATAGTAACTTTTAGGGTCATATACATAACGCTTATATAAATTAACTACTTTTCACATCAATATACCCCTTTTTCTATTTTTTTGTATACCTGTTGGATACAACTTACATAAAAATTATAAAAAAACTTTATACAAAAGTAAACTAAAATGAGAAAAATCTGAACAGCAAAAAATTGGTCAAAGCATCAATAAAAGCTGACATTAAAACTAATATTACAATACATCCTGTTTTGGTTAAATAAGATTTGACATATTTTTCGTCACTTTGCCAAGGCTTAATATTTAGTAACATATTTGAAAAAATATTAGACATTTTTATAGCCTCTTTTGCCATTAATAATATAGCTAAAATTGAAACAAAAAGGCCAGGCAATATTACCAAAATAAAAAAAATTAGTCCTTTTAGACCAAAATTTAATAATAAATAACTTTGAAAAATCCCAGTACAGTAACCCTTAAAAAAAATAATCAAAGGTACGAGTGCTAAACCAAACGCTGAAACACCAATTGAAAAAATTACTAGAATAAAAATAAAACTTGAAAAAATTGACTCTGAAAAAATGTTAAAGGAGGAGCCAGACGACCTAACTTCAAAATTAAAAGAGATCAAATCAGAAATTTTTTTAAAAAAACTTTCACTAGAATTTTTAAAAACTAAATTTCCTACAGTTATGCCTAGTATAAAAATTATAAGCAAAACAGCAAATAACTTGTTATTCACAAAAAAATTTTTTGCTTTATTTTTAATTTTTTTATTACTTCTTACTTTTAAAGTTTTTATATACAACGGTACACATCCTTGGTTTTTTACTTTAAAAGAGTATGTAAAAGAACAAAAAATTATTACTGCGAAAATCTTTATTAGTACACAAAAAACAATTTTTATTGTTTATAAGCAATAAAAATTGACTAAAAGAAAATATTTTGTTATAATAATAGAATCTATTTTTTATGTTATTTTAAATAAACAAAGTTGGGGGAAACAGACACTATGCTAAAAAAAAACGCACCAAAGGCTGCTTTGTGTATTTTAGCAGCTCAACCATTTACACTAAAAAATAGTGTAAACACAAATGCAATTGGGTTAGCAAACATATTAGGCTATGGGGCATTAGCCCTAAGTTTAGGCAAAAAAGCTTTAAGTCTTTTAGACACTTTTGCCACAAAAGGGCAAGGGTATATGTATTCTTTATGGTTTTTAAGAGATATGAAAGATAAAGTTGTAGATTTTTATGACTGGTTGTCTCATTACATAAATAAAACTACTTTCAGAAAGCCAGATGAGGTAAAGAAAAATTTAGAAGAAGGGTTTAAAAAAATTAAAGGGCAAGAAAAAGCAAAAGAAGCTGTTATGAATTTTGCTTTGGATCTTTCCCATGACAAACACAGAGCAGAAATAAACAAAGAAAAAAGAACAGGTGCCGATATAATTTTGTTCACCGGAACCTCTGGCTGCGGAAAAAGCATGATGGCTGAAGAATTGGCAAAGTCTATTTCTACAGCGCCAGCTTTTGTTATATCTTCAGGAGATATAGACATAAACAACAAAACTACAATAGTTAGCCAGCTTTTTGGAGAGAGAAACAGTTATGACAGTTATGAAGGCCGGTACCAGAAACCCAGTGAGAAAAATTGTTTAATTTCTTACATAAGTAGAGTAAAGCACGGAGTTGTTATAATAAATGAATACGACAAGATGCACGCAAAACCTTCAAAAGACGAAAAAGACGACAGTGCACTTGACCCGTTAGATGAAGTTTTGCGCTCTTTTGCTGACACCGGTACAGCTTATGTGTGCGGCAAGAAAATCGACGCTAGCAATATAACGTTTATATTAACTTCAAATGAAAAAATGACAGAAGAAAAAACTAATAAAGTTGCTAAAAATACTGAAAATAGTAGTTCATCTGTTATAAAAAAAGAAGAGGATAAAATTTCTGATTCAGACAAAAAAAGTAGCGTAACCGCGAAAAAAGCTGAAACAGCAAAGGAAGCTAACGCAGAGAAAATCAAAGGAGCAACAAAAGAAGAGCAGCAGGATATTAATAAAAACAATAAGGATGGAGATATTGAAGTTAACAAAAAAGAAGATTTATCTAGAACAAATGTAAAAAGAGATAAGTCCTTCTTTAACAGAGTGGCTAAAGTTGAATTTGAACGTTTAGCACAAGAAGACTTAGAAGGAATAGTTAAAGATCAGTACGGAAAAACCATGATAGAATACTGGAAAAATTACGCCAATATTGAACTTGACCTTTCTAAAATTTATAAACAAGTTGCTAAAAAAGCTTCTACCATGGAAGAACACGGAAGATCTGTGAAAATAATAATGAGAAAATTAACAGGTCTACTAAGCAAGGTTTATAAGAAAAAAGAAAACAAATCTAATGAAAAATCAAGAAAAGTACTAGTAAACTACGACGCAGAAAAAGATTCCTTTAGCTTAGAGGAACTAAAAAAATAGACACTCTAATTTTATTAAATATACTATTTTTTGTTTACTAATTTTATTAAATATGATATAATTGCGGGAGAGCTCGAGAGGACCTAGAAAGACCTAGAATTTCTTTACGTTAAAGGAAGGGTAGAAGTTATGATTAATAAAAGAAAAACCCCAAAGATAGCAGTAGGTGCTTTAATTGCTTGCCAAATTGGTACTATTAGCTCGACTGCAAGTGCCGGCCTATTCAGTATGATTGGTAAGTTTTTGCAGTATCCTAAGCGAATTTTAAACACACAACCAAGCATGATTTTGCCTTTTATACCTTACATCACAAGTCTGGTTACTTCTATTCCTTCAGCAGCGAAAAAAACTTTTAACTTTGTAAACGATTTTTTAGAGGTGCAGGGTGGATATTTAGATGAAGACACTATAGAGAGAAATATAGGAAAAGCTTTTGAAGACACGGGAATAGAAAAGTTTGAAAAACCTTATAAACATCTTTTAGGGGCGATATTAAGTATAGTCAGAGGTAAAGAAATTAGGGACAAGGAAAACGTAGAAAGGAAAAAGACTAATTTTATTTTAATTTCGGGTGTTAAAACTAAAATAAGAGAAAAATTGGTCGATGATGTGTGTTCTTCTTTTTACACCAAAGACGCCCTCACTTTAGACCTTACAGGATATAGCAAGTCGTCTATTTTAAATGCATTACTTCCTGAGCAAAGTAGTTCCTCTCTGTGGATGAGATCTTCAATGGACGACGATCAAGAAAGTTCAGCAGAAGGCCCGGGAAATAAGCTAAAAAAATACATAGAAAAAAAGAACGACTGCGGTGTTGTAAGAATAAAGTTAGATGCTAAAGGCCTTAAAGCTTTAGACTCCACTTTTGCAAAACTTTCCAAACCGAGTGCTAATGGTGTAGTAAATATTGGCGGTAGAGAACTAAAAACGGGAAATTTAACCTTTGTATTGGAATTGGAAGACGATGATGTTAATGAAGACATGGGATTTTTAGAAAGGTCAGAGCACATTAAGTTTCCTAAAGGGATGGAAGACGTTGAACTGGAAGATTTGGTAGAGAATATCTTTGAGAAGTCTTTTAGTTACTATACAGAAAAATTCGATTGTAAGGCTTCTTTTGACAAGTTATTAAGAAGCATTTGTGCCGTTCTAAAGAGAAATCAAAATATAGCGAATGAAGAAAAAATGTTAGATCTTGCAGAGGACTTTAAACATTTTTTTGAAGAAAATTTGGAAAAACTAGAAGGCAAGCAGGGGGTAGATATAATCTACGATGCGAAAAAAGGAGGATTTTCTGTTGTTAGCAGCACTCCCAAAAAAGTAGAGCCACCTCCAATAAAACAAGTGAAATGAGATTTTTATAGAACTTTTTATGTGCAAATATTAGCATGTTTGAACGCGATTTGTTGATGAAATTTCTTAGATTATCGAGGTCAAGTGTTACCTAAAAAGTGTTCTAGTCCGTGTTGCAGAAGGGCCATTTCAAATTTTAATCATTTAGGTTACTTAAATTAGAAGGCTTTATTGTTTTAGCTAGCGTTTTTTAGAAATATCCTTCCTTAACTTCACAGTTAATAAAGGGCTGTAAAGTTTTCTTTTTTTATTAGGAGGATCAGGAATAAAAATTACCTAAGTTTACGTCATTTTTTTTACACTACCAACAAAAGCACTTTATTATAAAGCAGCAAAACAAGTCCAGTTGAAAGGATTCAATCATTTCAAGAAAAATTGCGTATTAGAATTTTGCGAAGGCAAACTATCGACCTATTTTTCTTTAAAATCAAAATATTTTCTGCTGACAAAGCACTACTATTTTCTATTAATTTGTTCCTATCTTTTGGCATCGCTACTACCTTCCATAAAAAAATGTGCTTCCGTTGTTCCTGAGTTTTTTATTTCACATTAGTAAAAGATATTGCAAAGCTTTTTACGAACTCCCAAAAAATTTTTTACGAACTAACTTTTGAGTATGAAAAGCTGAACAAACGTAACACTCTAAAGTCTTCAAAAAAGTAAGAAATTAGATAGTTTTTTATAGATAATTAATAAAAATAAAATCAGTTTTAAAATAATTTAATTTTTGATTTATAAAATTTATAATATATTAAAAACGGTTAATTTTAAAGAAATTAGAAAATTTTTTTAATTTTTAAAGCAAGAGGTTCACTGTTTTACTAGTTTGCGTTTTCTGCGAAAATATAACTTTTTGTTGATTTATTTTCGAAAATATAATATACTTTATGGAGTATTTGTTATTTGTTTTTGGAAGGTTTTTTTATGTTAGAAGAAGAAAAGAAAAATTTAATAAGGAACTATGCTACTCACGAAGGCGACACTGGTTCCCCGGAAGTTCAAATTGCTGTTCTTACCAAAAGAATTTCTGATTTAACGGAACATTTGAAGGTCCACAAAAAAGATCACCACTCCAGGCGTGGTCTCCTTAAAATGGTTGGTGTAAGGAAGGGTCTTTTAAATTATCTTGCTCGGCGCAATTTAGAAAGGTACAGAAGTTTAATATCTAAGCTGGGTCTTAGAAAGTAATTTTTGTTGATTTTAGTGCCGTTCGTTTCAATGCTTTCAGCTTGTATCGTTTGATGGCCATTGGCAGAGATGTGTTCTTGTTTGTTACGCAGGGGCTCTTTTAGGGCTCTTGCCCCGTTGCTGGACCGATCACCTTCGTTGAGGCCTTTTTGTGTCTGAGATGGTGCCGGTATAGGTTTTATTTTGTTTTAATTTTTATGTATAAGTTCCTTAAGGTGTGGGTATTGTTTGCATTTGGCAGCGTCTTATATTAAGTTAAAGTTCTTGCTCTGTTAGATCTTTTCGTGGTGTTTAAGCCTAAAGATTGTTTTGGGGGCAAAGTCTGCTAAAGGTTTGGTAGTATTTTTATGCAGCTTCATTAGTGGGTATACCGTTTTTCGTTCATACCAATGGTTTAAAGGATTGACACGTTTTTAGTGCTGTAGTGAAACACTTTACTCTTGGAGAATTATTAGGTTTTTAATTTTTGAGAATCATTGTTTTATGAAAAAATATATAGAAGTAGGAAAAGTTCTGTCCACTAGAGGTGTAAGCGGGGAAATTAAAGTTCAGACTTGGTGCAATAAACCCAGTGATTTTTTAAAATTTAAAGAATTATTTCTAGATGATATTTCTTCAAAAAAAGTCGCCCTGGCGCGTGTAAAAATTTTAAGCAAAAGTATTGTTTTACTAAAATTAAAAGATGTTAATAGCTTAGAAAAAGCCAAAACCCTGGTAAACAAAACTTTGTATTTAGATAGAAATGACATAAAGTTAAAGAAAGATGAACACCTTTTGGTGGATTTGATTGGATTGCGTGCAATATATGAAAATAAAGAGCAAACTTATGGAATAATAACAGACGTAATAACTGGTAATATGAAAACTAATCTTTATGAAATCACTTTAGAAAATGGCAAACGGTGTCTTATCCCAGACGTAAAGGAAATTGTTACTAAAATTGACCTAGAAAATAAGACTGTAGTGATAAGACCTATCGATGGGCTTTTTGATAACTGCTATTAGTTGCGCTGTTAAAATGAAACTTTGACACAAGATGCATCATCGTTTACCGTGTGCTAGTAACGGTTGTATGAAAACGCCAAAAGCAAGGCTGTGTACGTTTATTCGGATAGTGCCAAAATTAAATACATACAATGCGTAGATCGGAAAAAAATTAACAATGTCGGCTAGAGAAAAAGGTATAAATTCGACAATTTTTATAGATTTACAGCGCTTACCTAGGGATTATAAAGACCTTGCTATTATTGATGCAAGCAATACTTTTATAAGATGAATTCACTTTTAGCACTCCCTTTATTCGTCTGCACGATAATATTTATGGCAATACTGAAAGTGTAAAGATACGCACTGGGCATATTAAATAAACTGGACTCTAAAATTTAAAAAACTGCAACCTAAGGACGGGCACACATTTTTAAAGCTTACTTTTACCTAGAAAACAATTTCTATATTTAAATTTATCTAACTTAGTTCGCTACATTTGCACATAAGCAACAATTAAACATACGGCCAAAATTTTTTTTAAATAAAACCCCCTAGAGTTCCACATTTTCCTAATTAGCCTCAACACTAGGATTATCTTGGTCTAAAAAATCAAACCCCATAGTGTAAAATAAACACTTAAATATCTTGTCTTTTAAATTCTCTCCTTTTCTCAATCCTTTCACAGCATCAAAAACACTAGCAGCAACGGGCTCTAAAAATCTAAATACGTTTATAATAATTCTCTTTTTGCCTAATTTTGTTCTAACTTCAGTACCTAATAAGGGGACCAGTAGTCCAAACATTAACCCAAGTACAAATCTAACTAATAAATGAATAAAACATATAAACTGTAAAACACTCATTTTAACTTTAGGCATTTCGTCAGGGCAAAAAACAACATCAAATAGCCTGTTGAAATTTTCGTAAAAGCCAAAAATTTTGGCTACTAAGCTAATTGTTGGGCTACACCTCCAAGGGCTAAATATAAGCCACATTAATATTTTTTGTGCTGTGTCCGGCTGTCCCTTTTTCTGTACATCACTATTTGTATTGGTACCTTGTGGTATATTATTTTCTTCGTTAGTATTTTCTGTTTTCGGAGTAGCTTCTGTTTTAGAAGCACTGTTAGGATCACCCTTATTTTCTGATGTAATTTCTTTATTTTCGGTATTTTGCAAAACATCTTTATTTTCAGAAGTATCCTCTGTATTTGAGCCGCTACTAACATCTTTTTTCGTTTTTGGAGTAGCTTCCGATTTAGAAATCTTATTAGGGTCATCTATTTTATCTTGTGTGACTTCTTTAACTGCAAAACGCGCATTGTAATTTTTAATACCTCTAAAAACAAGGTAAGGTAAAGCCGAAATGGACCCCAAAGCTAGTGCCGTACACAGCCGTCTTTCCCAGGTGCTAAATAAAAATTCACCAAAAGAGTTTACAGCTTTTTTAAGTTTTGTGACACTAAGGTTACTGTTATTTTGGGTATTAACTTTACTGTTTTCTAACTCTTCTTTATTTTTAAAATTTTCTTTGTTCTGCGAAACAATATTGGCACTGCTCTTTAATGGCCTTTCACTTTTGGCATAACAAAAACTCGACTGAGTCATCCCTCCTAAAAAGCCTAGCAAAACAGCTAAAGACACCTGTTTTTTACTATTTAACATAAATGGCCTCCAACTTACTTAACAAAAATTTATAAATTTATTGTAGCACAAACAGAAAAAACTAAAAAGCTCTTGACTTTTTTTAAAATTTTAAAATTATGTACAAGGCTTTTGAAATTTTAGTTTTAAATATTTGTAGCACTTTTACTGATGTAACGTGGCAGTGTAATGCTTTTTATAAGTGCTAAGTTTTTATACTTAAAACAATTTTTACTTTTTTTAAAAAAAAGTCCCCCGAAATTTTATTTTTTGTAGCCAAAATTCTATTCTTTAAGTTTATGAAAAACAAGAAATTGCCGGTCAAAAAAGTTATAAAAATATATAGAACTGAGTAATGGAAAAACATTAAAATAAAAGAGCAGTATTGGTTAAATATTTTTTAGAAGTAATGTATTTTATTACTTTACAAGTATAAAAGACCTTAATATATACGGGGCTACTTTTAACTTTATTTTGAAACACTAATATAAAAAAGATAGTACAGTGGAGTTTTATGCAAGTAGATATAATGACGCTTTTTCCAGAAATGCTTATAAAAATTACACAAACTAGTATAATGAAAAGAGCAATAGAGAAGAAAATAATAAAAGTAAATTTTCACCAAATAAGAGATTTTGCATTAGATAAGCACAAAACTGTAGACGATACAACATACGGGCACGGCAAAGGAATGCTACTAAAAGCCGAGCCAATTTTTCTGTGTTTTGAAGATATTTGCAAAAAAATAGGAAAAAAACCTAAATTAGTATATATGAGTCCTAGGGGTACACTTCTTGACCAAAAAAAAGTAAAAGAGCTAAAAAATTTAGAAAATTTAGCAATACTTTGTGGCCATTATGAAGGCGTAGATGAGAGAGTCATAGAAAAAATAGTGGATGAAGAAATTTCTATTGGTGATTATGTTCTAACAGGTGGGGAATTACCAGCAATGATTCTTGTTGATGCTATATGCCGCTTACTGCCAGGTACACTTAGTGCAGAAGAATGTTTTACAGAAGAGAGCCACTATAATGGGCTTTTAGAATACCCCCAATATACAAAGCCAGAAATTTGGCAAGGAAAAGCTGTTCCAAAGGTACTTCTTTCTGGTAACCATAAAGAAATAAAAAAGTGGCAATATAAACAGTCTATTCTTAAAACTTTTGAAAACAGACCAGACTTAATTTTAAAAAAACTTAAAAATAAAGAAATTTAGATTTGTAAAATTTTAAAGAAAAGTAACCCTTTACGCTTGTAGTGACAGAATCGGATAGACCAAGTACGATTATTGTGTACCTGGACAGAAAACAAGACAGTAGATATTTTTTAATAAAAGCCATAAATTTAATGAGGTATTACTATTTTTACTTTTTAATGTTAATTATTTAGGTTTTTATACACAATAATTTTTATGCCTATATTTATGTTTCCTTGATTTTAGAACTATCTAATACTCCTAAAAGAGGAAAATCTTCAGGCAAAATAAAAATTAACGGGTCGAATAAAAAGTTGGATACAAAAAGTTAGAAAAAATTAAAATAAAAACTATTAGTGTTACAAAAATTACAGCAAAAATCTCTGCAGAAACTGCAAAAATTTGAATAAATAAAACGTTTGTGTAAAACAAAAATCTAAAAATTTAGTAGGGTTATAATCTAAAATAATGACTCATTTGGTAAACCGATTTTGATCATAAAACTTGGATCTATTTGACTTAAGACTACCCAAAGCATTGTGCTAAGGTCGTGAAGGCAGTGCTAGCGTAAAACTATACAAATTAATTTTTTTATTTATAATTTTTAGAAAAAAATTACATTAATTCACCTAAAAAATCTCGAAATAAAATCTTCTGGTATTCTAATCTTTGCCACCGGTCTTCCATCAGCTGCCTATTTATATTGACTTTTTTCTCAATTCTTGCTACAATAGATAGTGAGGGAGCGTGTAGTGAGCAACAAAAACAAGAGTTTAGCCTGTTTTTTGGCATTTGCATTGGGGGCTTTAGCTAAAACTGGAGCTCAGTTGGTTGCTGTTCCTGGTTCCGTGGATAGGATACCTAAAAATTTGCAAGTGTCAAGGCAAGGTGTTTTACCGAAAACAAAAAAGAAGAATAAAATTCTGAAGGCCGATGATTCAAGTAAGACTTTAGTCAATAGCAAGAAAGCCTTAGAAGCCAGCAGGTTTAAACTTTTTATAAAAAGTTTAAAGGAAAAGTTGTTAGCGACTAACTTTAAAGATTTTAGGCTTTTAGCACCTTTTGTTAGTATTATTTCTTTTATTTTAGCAAGAAAGTATATTCTGTACTCAGGGAGTTTTGATAGTCCTGGTAATGAAGAGAAAAATAAAGAATTAGTTGCTGCAACGAGCAATAACAATCTAGGTGAGGAGTACGAAAAACTAAAGGAAGACTACAATAATTTAAAAATAGAAAACGAAGGGTACAAAAAGTTAAAAGAGGACTACGATACTTTGCAGAAAAAGCTCCAGGATTTGTTGAAAAATAATTATCCAGGCGACGTTGTAAATTTAAAAAATAAGGCAGACGGAAATAAGGGTACGTATTTTTTGTTGCTGATTTTGTTTACGACCAGTTTGACTCTTGCCTTTTATACAAGGTTTCTTTGTATTAAAAATAAGCGCCTTAGCAAAGAGAATAAGAACTTTTCTGAGGAAACTCTTACGAAAGGTGAAGTGATAGAGAGACATCGGCAAGTAGAAGATTGTATGAGTACGTTTTTAAATACATATTTACCGCGCTTAGAAAGTAAAGGTAAGATTTTTGAAGACGAAAATCTTGCAGTAGGTTTGAAAGATAAATTCAACCCGGGATATAAAGATGTTTTTGAGGAATTAGCAGCAAATAAAAACAAAAAGTTTGTAAAATTTCTCTTGAAAAGAGTTTATGACAATCTGCACGTTCCTAACTTTTTCCCCGTCTATCGTACGGAAGACTTAAAGACTGGAAAACATATAGAAATAAAAAATGAAGAAAACTTTTTAAGAGGTAAATCTGTAGAAAGTGTAACATGTTTTAAAAATAAGGAATTTTTAAATTACATAGAAAATAAGCTCCGAAAAAACAATGTTCTTGCCCCTAAAGATGAAAATACCGGAGAATATCTAGAAACTATAGAAATATCTGGAACGAAAATAACTAAGGAAAATTTAGATTTAGTCAAAGAAAATGTAAAAATAAGTTGTAAAAACGTAATCGAGATTGAAATGAACAGGAAAACTTTTCCGCAGGTGAAAGGCATTTGTAAAGATGAAAAAACTGGTAAACTTATGCAATTTGAAGGATCTTATTTTGAAGTGAATCCAACTATTATGTTTCCAAGCAAATATAATTTTTATGCTTCACCAGTAAACTGGGGAAAATACGACGAGTACTTTAAGGTAATTTTGCCAAAGTTTTATGCCAAGATGTACATAAATAAAGAGGAAGAAACTGTAAAAAAGAGAATAGTAGAAGGCTTTTTATATGGCAAGGATGACTTTGAATATTATGAGGACGAAGAACATGAGAAAATAAAGGACGAAGAAATTTTAGAAAGAGCAAAGTTTTTACTCATACCACTTATGTACATAGATAAAATAGATAAAGAATATAAAGAAGACTTTTTAAAATTTATGAGAGAATACATAATTAAAGGGAACGAGGAGATTTTTAAAAAGGCTTGTGTAGGTATTCCTGGCGCTGAAGAGTTCTGTAAAAGTGTTTTCGAAGAGGTAAAGAATAAAAATGAAGAAAATAAAATAGAAAATAATAAAAATAATAGTATATTAAATGAGAGTATGAGTGGAAAAGAGAATTAGTTGTGCTGAAAATTTAATACAGTGATACAAAATTTATGCCGTGAGGTTTATTTTTGTCTTAAATTTTAAGAAAAATTTTGGTAGAGTCAAACCGCTCCTTTTAGCTTTAAACTCGCGGGTTATATATTAAACCTTGTGGGGTGAAATGCACGAAAGTTTTTACTGCTTAGCTTATCTTCTTGCCGCCCCCTGTAAGGTTTTAACCAAATCTTTTTCATATAAGAAAAGGCTTGGTTCTAAAAAATGTTAAATTATTTATAAAACTCTGGGTTAAATGAAGAAAAGTTTTTGCTGCTTAACTGGTCTTCTTACCGACCCTGTAAAGTGTTAGCCAAATCTTTTTTATATAAGAAAAGGATTGATTCTAAAAAAATTTAAATTATTCATAAAACTCCGGAGTAAATGCATAAAAGTTTTTGCTGCTTAACTGGTCTTCCTACCGCCCCTGTAAAGTGTTATCCAAATCTTTTTCATATAAGAAAAGGATTGATTCTAAAAAAATTTAAATTATTCATAAAACTCCGGAGTAAATGCATAAAAGTTTTTGCTGCTTAACTGGTCTTCCTACCGCCCCTGTAAAGTGTTATCCAAATCTTTTTCATATAAGAAAAGGATTGATTCTAAAAAAATATTAATTTATTTATCAAACTCCGGGTTAAATGCATAAAAGTTTTTACTGTTTAGTTTGTCTGTTGCTATTCTAAGACCTTCACCGAATCTTTGGTAATGGACTATTTCTCTTTCTCTTAAAAATTTTATAGGATCTCTGACATCCGGGTCATCGCAAAATCTTAAGATATTATCATAAGTGGTTCTAGCTTTTTGCTCTGCTGCTAAATTTTCATGAAGGTCTGTTATTGTGTCTCCTTTTGACTGCAAAGCCGCCGCTGTAAAAGGTACACCAGAAGCAGAAGACGGGTAGATCCCTGTTGTATGGTCTACAAAGTAAGCATCAAAGCCGGATTTTTTTATTTCTTCGATTGTTAAATTTTTCGTTAATTGGTATACTATTGCGCCTATCATTTCAAGGTGTGCAAGTTCTTCTGTACCAACGTCTGTTAAAATAGCCTTTAATTCAGGGTAAGGCATAGTAAATCTTTGGCTTAAATACCTTAAAGATGCTCCTAATTCGCCGTCTGGTCCACCGTACTGAGTAATTATTATTTTAGCAAGTTTAGGATTTGTATTTTTTATTTTTACCGGGTACTGTAATTTTTTTTCATAAGTCCACATTATAAAAGTCCCCCTTCACTTAAAAAGTTTTCTGAGTTTTTGTTACTGCAATCTTGGCAATCCCACGGCCAAGGGTCTTTGATCCAGGACCATCTACTAGCGTCTTTTCCACCAGAGCTAATTGGTCCGTACTTAGATTCATATTCTCTTTTTAAGAGTTTACATTTTTCTCTGTAGTCTTGTAGTTTTGCTGCTACTATACTGTCGCTCGGGTGTGTGTCTAAATACAAGTGAAATTCTGTAATTGCAAAATCAAGCTCCATAATTCTTTTCATAAGGTTTTGCCTAGTATTCATTATTTTTCCCTCCTTGACCCTAAAAATGGCTTATTTAAGCATGGAAACATAGTCCCGTTCCTGAGCCCGCAAGAAGCTGTATAAACCGCCTTTGGGTTTTGGTAGGGAATATATGCCATCGCGACTACCGGGTTTTTAGGAAAAGTAGGTACAATTAAATTATCTGCTGACCGAAATTGTTGTAATTCTTCGTTCATATAAAAAATTCACATCCTTAAATAGTATATTTTTTTCTATTTATACTATGTAAAATGTGAATGCTTGGTTACGGGTTTTATATTTTTATTTTTAATTATAAAAGTGTTTTATGTAGGAATGTCTTCATTCATATTAAATAAATTATCAAGTGATTTTTCTTCTACAAAGCTATCTCTTATTTTTATTTTTTCATTTAAATCTTTAATATCTTCATCATCCAATGAGCTTTCGTTTAATTTTTTTATATCTTTTATTTCTAAGTTTTCAAGAAAAAGTTTGTTCCAGTCTTCAAATATAAGTTTTTCAACATATTTGTAGTAGTCATAGTCAGATTTTATCTCCCCGTTTTTACGCTTTTCGTCAGCTAATTTTCTTGCATTCTTGTTTTCTCTTTCATATTGTTCGAACATAGATTCCACTATCTTTAGCCTATTCTCAAAATAAAGCCTTACATCTTCATTTTTGATTTTACTTATAAATTTTTTATTATATACATCCACATCAGAATCAAGCTGTTTTTTTTCTAATTTATTTCTTGCCAAAATCATTTGCAATCGCGTAGGATCTATTAAGTTGTAAAAAGGAGAAAGCGCCACTACTTCATCACCGGTAAAAAAATCATCCACATATAATTTACAAATATTAAGAAAAGATACTGTTTTACCTTCTATTTCAATAAAAACTTCCTTTTTTTCTTTATCAAATTTAAGTTCCTCAAAATTTAAACTCTTTATTCTTCCCATAATGTCTTCAAGACCTGGAATTTCTCTTTTCGCTTTGTCTGCTAGACGAGAATTAAGATCTCCCATAAAACGCCGTACTTTTTTTGATAAATTTACTTCAATATACCCACGAGTGTAATTTTTAATTTTCCAAAATTCTTGGCTAAAGACATCTAAATCATCATCTTCGTAATATTTTTCATAAATTTCTTTAAACTTTTCAAATGTCATATTATCTAGTTTTTCTGGCAACTTGTGCTTTCGGTTTTTAAAAACATTTTCAAGAAGGTAGTTGTTATATTCTTTTTGACCTTCCTTCCAGTTATTTTTACCTATTTCGCTCTTTACTTCATCCATGTTCTCTCTGTATCTCGCATATAACTTTTCAACTTTTAAAATCTGGTTTTCAAGGTGTTTTTTTAAATTTTTATCTATTTCATACGTAGGTAAATCATTTTTTAAAAAATCAATAAAACATTTTACATTTTTTTCAAATATTTCTTTGTTAAAAACAGCAAGCTCTTTAAATCTTTTTATATCAAATATATAGCATAAAGTATCTAAAAAAGATAATAAATTTTTAGATCTTTTTTCTTCAATCTTATAAAATAATAAACTATATAAAACATTTGTGTAAATCTTTTTATCTTCAAATTCAACGTAAACCTTTTTAAGTTTCTCATCAAATCTAAAATCTTCTAAGTTTTTTTCTTCTATTTTTTTCAAGATATTTTTAAAAAAAATGTTTTCAGTTACTTTATTGGCTAAACCGAAAATAATGTTTAGTACTGCCTTTGTTCTTTCATCGACATCTTTTTTATGTAATGTTAAATATTCCTCAGCAAAACTAAATAGTTTCCAAAACTCTCCGCTGAAAACATCCAATTTATTATTTATGTAGTCTTCATTGTAAACCTCAACTAGTTTTTCAATAGTTAATCCATCAAATTTTGCAGGTGCTTGTTCTTTTATGGTGTTGTCTTTAAATCTTTCTAAAAAATTTTTCAAAAGGTTTAGTAAACTGGGCTGTTTATCATCGTTTTTTACACCAAATAATAATTTTTTTATTTCTTCATCCCCACTTTTGTCAGAAATCTTCTTTTCTATAGCACAAGCCTTTTTAAATAGCGCAAAAAGTTCATATTTTTCAAACCTGTACAAATCCCTTTTAGCTACAGTTTCTCCGTTACTAAAAATATAAATAATAATTTTCTTTAGAAAATTAGTGTAAATTAAGTTTTTATTTACATAGTTATTTGTTTCCTTTAACTTAGAGTTGTCTTTTAAATAAAGGAAATCCTTGTGTTGACTGTAAAGGCCATTCATAACATCTATAAAGTCTAGTAAATCCTTAGCATCAGGTGCAGTTGAAATTTTTTTATAGCTACTGGCGGTGGAATTATTAACATCGCGTCTATTTTTCCTATTTTTCTCAACCTCCTCTAAAATATCGCGGTAAAGTAAACCGGTAGCTCCAGCAATTTGGCGCAAATCTAAATGTTTTTCCCAACCTGCTATATTGTTCATAGCAAAATTATAAAAAGCATCGCTCAATTTTTCCTTTTCTACTCTTAAATAAGTACAATCAATAAGTGAGCTATTAACTGCCAAATTAAGGATTTCCCCGAATGTAGATACTCCTGTTTCTGAACCTTCTGTATAAATTTGTCCAAAACCTTTATTAATTAAATTTAAGTTTTTTTCGAAAGTGTCGAAGTTTTCAGATTTTTCTAATTTTTCTTTAAGCGAAATAATAGTGCCAGAATAATCATCTAAAGCCTTAAAAGATAAGCTCTTAGTTTGCCCGATAAAATTTTCTCTTTCTTCAAGAATACCCATTAAGTCATCTTCGCACTTTTCGTAATCCAAAATGGGTAACATTTTCTTGCTGTTACTTTCTAAAAGAACCTTAATTTTCTGCAAAAATTCATCTTTATTATTTTGCAAAACTTTAAAATTTAATAATATTTTGTCACCAACTTTTAGTTTATTTCTTAGCGTTTCAAGTTGCTCTTTGCTTGCTTTATTTAAATTCACTTTGTAAATAATTGTTCCATCTTTTTGCACTTCTTTAATAATTGCTCTATTTAAATAGTTATAAATTATGATTGCTAAAATTCCAAAACCCACAACTGCAAAACCAGTTTTGTAAGCGACTTTGGAATCTTTACTATCTATGTTTCCTACTTCTTTATTCAAATCTTTGTTGTTTACTTCTGGCTGCTCCAACGTTTTTTGATTTGGCTGTTTAATAGAATTACCACTGTCTGTATCCTTTTCAGTTATTTCTTTTTCTTTAGCATTTTCCGTGGCAGATACTTCAACATCTTTCACATTTTCCGACCATTGCCCTTTATTTAAAAAATGCCTAGCAATCACAAAAGATGCCGTAGGCAAGCAAATGGGCAGTAATATTTTATATACACCAATTTTGCTTAACCAATTCATTATAGTTTTTTCGTTAATTTCTCTGGCTTTTTGTTTCCCAGTAGCTGATTTTTTCGCTTTTTTATTTAATTTTTTGCTTTTTTTAAAATTACCTAGGTTAAGATCCTTTCCTTTAGTTTTCTCACCTTTTCCTACTACTGAACCAAACCTGCCCCCTTTGGCAAAAACCAAGGAAGGTGAAAAATTACTTAGCCCAAAACCCGCTAAGACCACGGCACTTATTAAATTTTTGTACATAATAACAAAACTCCATATATATATATATATATATATATGACTAATAAATACTTTGAAGGTATAGATCAGCTCCACTCACATTTTCTGTATTATAGCTTATTTTGTAGAAAAAGTCAATAGAATAAGATAAAATAGAGTCAAAAACTAATTGTGTGGTGGTAGTTAAAATAGAAAAAACGTTAGTAATAAAAAATTTAGGAATAAACTTAAAAAATACTTTTACGTGTGGGCAGTGCTTTAGGTGGAAACAGTCCAGCGAAGGTTCTTATATAGGCATAGTTGGAGAAGAAATTATAACGGCTAAAGAAGTTTTTGGAGATATTTTCTTGCACAGTGAAAGAGGCTTTACATTTTGCAGTAAAAATTTAGTAAAGAGCTATTTCGATGTTTTTACTAATTACAGTTCTGTTTTAGAGAAAATTTGTAAAAAAAGTACATGGGTAGAAAAAGCTGTTAAGTTTTCGCCCGGAATAATAATATTAAAGCAAGACCCATGGGAAACTTTGTGCTCTTTTATTATTTCACAGAACAATAATATTCCTAGAATTAAAGGTATAATAGAAAGGCTGTGTGCTAATTTCGGGGAAAAAATAAAAGATAATTTTTACTCTTTTCCTTCAGCAGAAGTTTTAAGTAAATTAAAAGAGGAAGATCTTTTACCAATTCGTAGTGGGTTTAGAGCAAAATATATAATAGATGCAGCCAGAAAAGTTTTTTTAGGTGAAGTTGACCTTTTAAAAATAAAAAATATGCCGTCAGAGCTGGCTAGAATAGAACTTATGAAAATAAAAGGTGTAGGTGAAAAAGTAGCAGACTGCACTTTACTTTACGCTTACCACAGGTTAGAAGTTGCACCAAAAGATGTTTGGATAAAAAGGGTAACTAGTATTCTTTTCCCAAATGTTAAGGAGCTAAAAGAAATTTTCGGCGATCTCTCAGGCTTTGCACAAATATATTTATTTAATTATGTTAGAAATAATTTGAATATTTTAAAGAGCTAAACTAATGTTTATTTGCTTTTTTATATTGTTTGTGTTAGAATACTAGTAAAAATTTTTACAGGGATGGTTTTTCATGAAAGGTAAGATTTTTTTGTTTTCCAGTGGGGTTTTTGCTGCCGCGACGGCAAGCATTATTTGTTCGGCGACCACTTTGCCGTACTCTAAATTTGAAAGAACGACCCATTTAGCTAATAATGGCGAAAGCTTGGGATATACAGACGGTGGTCTAAGTTACCAAAAGGACCTTTTAGCGAAAAACATAGCATTGCCTCTAAAAGTTAATGATGCGACTTGGGCACCACAAAATGAGCCAAGAGAAGTAGCTAATAGGGATTTTAACAAAAATGCTTTCTTTTCTAGTAGGCAGATTTCTTCGACTGTTCCACTCCCAAGTATTACTCAAGATTACGTAGTTCACGAAGTCTTTAGTGGTGCCGAGTTGATCTCTGCTTTAACGAATGGAAAGCGTTGCAGCGACGGTAAACTACGAATTAGTTTAGCTAAAGATGTGGACGTAACTGTGGATTTAAAATTGCCTAATGGTACAGTGCTGGATTTAAACGGTCACTGTTTATATATGGGGCCTGATGCCACAATTATTGTAGGCAGTAAAACAGATACAGGAATAAGAGACAAAGAGACTATTCATCACAGCCATACAACAGAAAGAAGAAGCAAAAGGATTTACGACAAAAATGGTTATGCCGGAACAGAATACTACGATGTTGTTATTCCAGGGTGGGATGAAGTAAAGTACCATGTTGTTTATGCGTATGAAGACAATTCAGAAGTAAAGATTTTTAGTAAAGGTAAAACTGGAATTATTGCTGGATTAACGTGCCCTAACGGTGCTGATGCTAAAAGTGGCGCTTATTACTTACGTGAAGCTCATGGTAGTGAGGGGAAAAGTAAGGAGTCTCTTTTTAAAATTCTTAGTGGAAACCTTATTTTAGGTAATTTAGACATTAAAGGGCATAATGGCGGCAATGGTGGAAATGCCACGTATTCTTCGCTTTGGCATATTCCTTTTGGAGGAGGAGACGGTGGTAACGGTGGCGATGGCGGCAACGGTTCTGATGTCTTTTGCGTTGAGCCAAACCACGGAAATGTTTTAGACGAGGGGTATTGCACTTTTATTCCGGGAGAAGGAGGGTATGGAGGCAAAGGTTCATCTCCAAATCCAAACTATTGGGTTTATTCTGGTAGCAAAGGAAAAGATGGTAAGAAAGGGTCTAAAGGCAAAGTAATTAATTACCCTAATAGATTAATGAGGTAAGTAGTAGTAACTAAAGCCCTGAATATAGATGCACAATTTACCTCCGAGTTTTCGGCACGTGGCTTTTAGTTCTATTTGTAGGAATGTCGTGTAAAAAGATGGGCTTATGTAGTACTTGATTTTTATGATACATACAAGTTAAGCACTGTCTTTCAGTTCTTTAGTAAAAAGGTTCGGCAGGTAAAAGTTGTAAAGTTCATTTTTTAAAATAAAGAATTTTAAAAAATATGCTATTCTCTGAACTGTGGTTTTTTAAGTTTTAAGAGTCGCTATTATTTTACCAGTTTTTTCCCGTTGAGTCTGGTGTTGCCAATGGCTTAATTCATTGCTTTTTTTTTTTTTTAGTTTTACAATCACTCGCAGTAGATTTTTAAAATACGGAGAGATAAAAATGAAAGAGAAAAATAATTTTTTTAATATTTTTACCATAGTTTCTGTAGCTGCTCTTATTGCCGCCATTGTTGCTTCTATTGTTGTATTTTTTGAAAAAAGAAGGGAAGAAAATGAAGAGCTAGATAGATATTTAGAAGGATCTATACAATGAATAAAAATATATTTATAAATTTTGATAATTTCTGATTTAGGTTAGTTGAAATGGTCCTTGTTCTTGTTTTATCTTTTTTAGTTTAGGAAAGTTTTGCTTTTTTTTGTTTTGATACAACAGTTTTTGTACTATTGATTTTTTAGAGATAAAAGTTGGGCGCGTTGTATTTTGTGTTCAGAATTTTAATTCTAAGCAATATTTTTAAATCCTAAAAAGCAGTAGATAGAGTCCAAGATTTGTAAGACAGGTCAGAAAACTATTCGCGCGAATTTAAGTTCCTTACTGTAGGGAATTGAGTACTAGGCCGCACCAGATAGATTTAATATTTTATACTCCGGCTTAAAAAACAGCTGCAGTATAGCTTTAGCTGTACTGCAGCTAAAAGTGCCTTCGGTTCGTCTTTTTACTATTAGCTTAAATCTATTAAAATAGGCTCGCTGGAGTCTTTGCCATTTAATATATCTTCAAGATACATAGGCAATCGTTTCGGGTATATGGTTACTTCGCTATTTTTGATTTCATCCAAACTCATCCAACAAAGTTTTTTGCATGTTTTCTTTTCTTCTTCTGTTAGATTTTTAAGAGTAACAGAATCACTACTTGTTCTAGCCAAAATAAACTGTTGGTTTATGTGAGTAAGTTTTCCGTGAATGTTTAAGTCCAAATTACCGTACCAAATAACTTTATAAAATTTTACATTTTCACTAGTAAGGCCTGTCTCTTCAAACAGCTCCCTTTTTGCTGCCTCTAAAATTGTCTCGCCCTCCTCTATTTTACCGCCGACCAATTGGTAAAAGCTACCTCCATATTTGCCCTCTGTTGTTTTTATAGCATTATCATCCGTAAAAAGTAAGAGCAAATCATTATTTTTATTAAGAAGAACAATTTTTACACTGTTTCGAACGTCTTCACCCATAAAAAACACCTTTCTTTAAAATTTAGTGTTAGCATATTATACTTTGGGGGTTTGTATAAAACAAGTAACAGGTAAAAACAAAGAGACATAACTTGTAATTTGTTTAAAGCATAAAACCATGGTGACCACCTACAAAAAACATAATACAGTTCTGAAGTTTACTTAATTCATTTTTTACAGTGTTATAAAGAATATTTACGAAAAATTATAAATATTTTGTAATATACATATTGTGACATAAAGTTATAACAGCAATTTAATTGGTAAAAAGATCATATTTACTAATAAAAGAGTTAAGGGCTCTAAAGCATTTATTTTTATTGCCCAAAAAAGTAGTTAGCCAACATATAAAATAAATACAATTATAACAATGCCAACTTAAGACATTTTGTAAAAAATATTAATTAATTTAAATCTACTGTAAATGTGCTAAATTTTTTTTCTAGATTTTATTGAACTTCCACTTTGTAGATTATTTCAACCATCAACTTATCTAATAAAAAAATAACCGTCCCTATAATTGACTTCTAACAAACTAAGACTTGGAACAGATTAAATGGATAAAATAGCCTTGTAAAAAATCTAGAATTTATTCAAATCCAGATATCACCAAAGAAATAGGCAAAAATCCCCATCAAGGAAAGAAAACGTTTGCAAAAACAGAATAAAATCTAAAAAACTTGGCGCACCAACACCTTTATAAGCTAAACAAAAAACAGGGCCTAGCCTAAATACAAGCAAAAAAAGAGGCGCCCGTAAAAAAGAACGGGCACAGACCTGCCTAACTCACAACAAAGCAACTATACCAAGGCCAAACTATTACCCCTCTACCCTCTCTCTAAAAAGCTTACCTGGCTTAAAAACAGGAACTTTTTTAGCAGGAATAGAAACAGCTGCTCCAGTGCGAGGATCTCTGCCCTCTCTTGCTTTGCGCTCACGAACTTCGTAAGAGCCAAAACCAACAACTTGAATTTTTTCCCCTTCGCTTAAGGTCTCCATTATGGTTTCATTGTTCGCATTAAAAAATTTTTCTGCATCCTTCTGTGTAAAGCCCGTCTTCTCTGCCAATTTTTTAATAAACTCCGACTTATTCATAAAATCCCCCCCATTTAAAAATTCCTTTACTAGAAACACAGTAAAATTCAGGCATACACCAAAACCGACTCATTCTAAACAACATTATTTTAAAAAGCAACATTTATTTTCAAGAAATTTGATATTTTTAAAAATGTAGTGGATTTTAGAAAAAATTTAATTAAAGAATATTTAAAATTATATATTAGCCATAAATTTCCAAGAATATTTTTTCTATTTTTACATAAACTAATAATGCAAACATTTATTATAAAATTTTGTTTGCAGAAAGAGAGGAAAATGTATGTCTAAAAACAAAAATATTGCACCAGAGTCCAAGGAGAATATGGAAAAATTTAAAATGGAAGCTGCTGATGAAGTAGGTGTTAACTTAAAAAAACAAGGCTACAACGGAAATCTTACTTCTAAAGAAGCTGGATCAGTTGGCGGACAAATGGTAAAAAAAATGGTTGAAAAATATGAGTCGGAAGCATAAAAATCTTTTTTTAAAAAACTTAATTTATAAAACTAAAATAGCACTAAGTATTTTTGGCTTAGTGCTAATATTTTTGTAAGTAAAAATTAAATCTTAGTCACTTAAAATTTCCTTATAGTCCTATACAGGGAAATCGAATTGTACTTATTGGATACTTGTTTTTATTTATTAGTTTGTTTCTTTCGCCTAATTTAAGCAAATTTGTTCCTGCTGCCGGTAAATCAAGTATTTTATAAATTTTTAGTTGTAAAACCAATCATAAATTGTAAAATAAGCTCAATAATATTATTATTTGAGGTCTAAAATGCTGTCTCTACTTTGAAACATTAATCTTTAAGATCTCCTAATTTTGTTTAACTAACTTTAACTAGCCATCACAAAAAATATTGACAAAAGTAAAAGCAAATGCTACCATACCCCTATGAATTATGGTTTTTGGGGTGAGTTTATGAGGAATTTTGGTATCATTGTGAGTTTTAACTCTTTAGTGGGTTATTCTCATCACCATCATTGCCATGAGCTGCACCACCGTAGGTTTAAGTGCTAGTTTTTTAATTACATTTTTGACCGCGGTCTTGGTTTTATTTAGTTTTGGATCAAGGGCCGCGGTTTTCTTGTAACTTAGTACTTAAACGGGTCAAGATCTTTGGCTACTAATAACGTTTTGTGCAAAGGTTTGAAAGCGCTAGAAGCGAGTAGGTGGTGTAAATTAAAACTATACAGGTTTTAACATATAAAAATTTCAGCAGCTAAGCAGCATCTTTTGCTTAATTAGGTTTGTTGCCACAAATGAATCTTTACTTTTGCATGTTTAAGCGGTGCAAAAAAATTTTATTGATCTAAAGATTTTAAATCAATAAAAAAGGATGCAAAGATGCGGCCATCCAAGGAAATATTTTTAATTTAGAGTAAACAAATAGATACTTATTTAATTTTTAAATAACGAAGTGTATTAAATTTTTAGTTTAGAGTTTATTCCAAGCTATAAATATAGAATGTTAAATTTAAAATATATATTTAACTAGGTAATATTAAATAAAAATTTAAAAATGTATAAAAATAAAAGGTGACCATTATGCAAGTTTTAAAAAAATTTTTTTTAGTTTTAATAGCGTTAATATTTATAAATTTTAAAAATATTAATGTGTGTTTAGCAGATAATAGAAATTATAAACAAAAAACAGTGGTGATTGGACTGGACTCTGATTTTCCTCCTATGGGATTTTTAAATGAAAAAAATGAGATAATGGGCTTTGATATTGACCTTGCAAGAGCTGTAAGCGAAGAAATTGGTATTAATTTTAAATTTCAGCCCATAAATTGGGATGCAAAAGAAATGGAACTAAATACTGGAAAAATAGACGTTATTTGGAATGGACTTACTTACTCTAAAGAAAGAGAACAACAGTTTTTATTGACAAAACCCTATATGAAAACTAAACCTATTGTTGTTGTTAACTGTAAAATAAATAAAAACATAAATAAATTAGAAGATGTATATGGAAAACCTATTTGTTTACAAAAAGGAGCCTTGGCACAAGCATCTTTAATTAGCAGCGAAACGGTGAATAATGCAAAAGAAATCGTTTACTTAGAAACTATGTTAGATTGCCTTAACGAGGTAAGACTAGGAAAAATTGATGCTGCAATAGTTGACGATACAATTGCTAGGTACTACTTAAAAAAAATTAGTAATGAAAATGAACTTAAAATTTTAGAAAAAGATATACCAGCAGAAGATTACATTATTGCTGTAAAAAAAGGTAATGAAGAGCTAAAAAACTTAATAGAAGAAGGGCTTGAAAAAATAGTAAATTCCGGAAAAGCTAAAGAAATTTCTGAAAAGTGGTTTGGTAAAGACCTAGTTTGCTTTAATGCAAAAAAAGAAAATTCACAAACACAAATAAAAGAACCTGCAGAAAAAAATAACTCTATATTCCAAAGCTTATTTAATGGACTTTCCTTAACTTTAAAATTATTTTCTATTTGCCTTCTGTTTTCTATACCTTTAGGATTAATCGTATGTTTACTAAGACGTAAAAATATAAAAATACTAAATATTCTAATCGACTTTTATACCTTAGTAATTAGAAGCACTCCGCTACTTTTACAAATATTTTTCCTCTTTTATGGTCTTCCAATTTTATTTCCGTTTATAAAAATAAATAATCGTTTTTTTGCAGGAACCATAGCTTTTATTATTAATTACACAGCATACTTTAGTGAAATTTTTAGGGGAGGCATAAACAGTATCGCTAGCGGACAATGGGAAGCTATAAAAGTTTTAAGGATCCCAAAAGCTTTGGCAATAAAAAAAATAATATTACCGCAAAGTTTAAAAGCTTGTTTGCCCTCTGTTTGCAACGAGGCAATAACTTTAATAAAAGATACCGCACTTATTTTTTCTATAGGTCTTGTGGACCTTTTAAGCGCGACCAAAAACATAGTAAATACAAGTGCAAATGTTTCAGTTTATGCTATTTCTGCCGTTATTTATTTAATTATATGCTCTTTTTTAAACACACTATTTAAATTACTAGAAAAAAAGTTTAATTATAAAAATTAAAAAATTTTTAGTAAGACGAAAAGAGCAGTAATGGAAAAACGGGGGAAACTTCAAAAATGGCTCAAATAGATTTTTTGAGCTATATCTTCGGAAAAAAAGTTATTATAAAATCAGTTCCAAAAAATTAGCTAACTAGCCCTCTAGAAAATTTTGTTGTAATTATGTCCGGACTACCCGATTTTAGTATTACTAGTAGTATCACTAAGATTACCTAAATTTAAAGAGATTAAAAACAGGACTAAGCCTAAGTATAAAACTCAATTTTTTTATAATGTACTAAAGAACATATATAGATTTTTTATATCAGGAATTTTTGGTTTATACTTCCATACTCAACGCAATTTTAGCACTAAACAAAAAAGCTTTAAAAAAATTAAAATTTAAGAAAGGTAAACTATAATGAACGCTATAGAAGTAAAAAATATAAGTAAAAAATTTAAAGAAAAAACTATATTTAAAAATTTAAGTTTTGATGCCAAAGCCGGAGAAATCACCGCCATAGTTGGGCCTTCTGGGCAAGGAAAATCCACTCTTTTAAGAATTTTAATTGGCCTTGAAAAAGCAGACGAAGGTACCATAAAAATAAATGGGAAACTTCTAATGGCAGAAGGAAAGTATGAAAGTAAAAAAGAGCAAGAAAAAGCTTTAGAAAATGTGTCTATTGTTTTTCAGGAACATAATCTTTTTCCTAATTTAACTGCTTTAAATAATTTAAAAATTGTAAAAAACGATATTGAAAAAATAAAAAAATTACTAAAAGAGTTTGGTTTAGAAGGCAAGGAAAACCTCTTCCCTGCTGAGCTCTCGGGAGGGCAAAAGCAAAGGCTTTCCATAATTAGAGCATTACTGCCAGAACCTAAAATTTTGCTTTTTGACGAGCCAACATCTTCATTAGATGACAATAACCGAAAAAGAGTGGCGGAAATATTGAAAATCCTGAAAGAAAAATCTTACACAATAGTTGTTGTAACCCACGATGAAAAGTTACTGAATTTAACCCAACCAATTGTTTATTACATGAGAGATAATAAATTTTTTAAAAATATTCCAGAAAACAACTAGACTTTTTAAATAAAATTTAATAAACAAAAAATAAAAATTGAATTAAAATGAATTTTTTAAATATATAAAAACAAGCGTTTTTAAAGATAGTATATCATTGTAAAATTTAAATTAAAGTAGAGCGAAAATCTTGAACTAAAACCCTATAAAAATATTAGAACGAGGTAATACTTTACAACACAAAAAATTCATGTATATTTTTTGTATACAAAAATTAAAAAACTTTTTGCACCCTAAGAGTTGAGCTTTTAAAAGATGCTTTATAAAAATGAGGCTTTTATAAAATAGCGCAAATTATTTAAATGTAAAATTAATGAGATTTATTTTTATTATAGAATAATCAGCAAATAAAAGTCAGGTAGTGTTCTACTTTCCAGTACCTACCAAGATTTTTTGAAGCAGAGCCTGTACGGTGTTTTTGGCCGCTTTTTGCATATGCTCTTGGCCTTTAACCATAAAAGGGAAAAGAAAACCTAAGTATAAGATTATTATACCTAGGGTGAAAGATAGTACTAAGCAAACTAAGCCCCAAGATAATCGCAAATTTGCTTTTTTACCCTAGAAATTAAGACCTAAATTTTTTCTTACCTGGACGTAGTATCTATTTAATTCGCTACGTAAACAAAGAAAAACTACTGGTCGAGGTGACAGGACTTGAACCTGCGGCCTCTGCGTCCCGAACGCAGCGCTCTACCAAACTGAGCCACACCTCGAAAGCGCAAAATGAAAATACTACAATTTTAGCAGCCTTTGTATTTATAATTATAAGTATAAGCTAAAATTTGCAAACAGAAAAAAATTAAATTTTCAATTATTTATATTAGTATTGCTTTTTAAAAAAATAAATTGTAAAATAGTACTGTTATTTATTTTTTTAGTTGGGGGCGGTTTTTGCAATGTTTGGGAATTTTGGCAAGTTGTTTTTTACAAATGCAGTATTAGCAGGTGTTGCATCCTCTTGTGTTTGTGCGCAGGAGGAAACAAAAAATATAGAGAGTGAGATCCAAAAAGAAGAGTTTATTCCGACGGATATTTCCTTAACTAAGGAACTAAAACAAGAAAATTTAGACGAAGAAAAAGGCAAAGATGAAAGTGAAAAAAGAATAATTTATGCTGCAAAAGTTTTAACAGCGGTAGGTTTTATTTCTGTTTTTCTATTATTTTTGGGGCAAAGGTATTTGAAATATAGAGCTCTTAAAAGAGTGGACGAGTCTTGGGAAGATGCGAATTTTGTTTTCTTTATGGGTGAAGCGTTAGGAGCTAGTGAGAACTATGGGAAATTAAGATCTGAAAAAGAAAAAGTTGATTTTTTAGTAAATTTAAAGAAATCAAAATATGGTGCCTTTGAAGGATTAGTTAGTCAGAAAATAAAAGATATTTATGAACATATAATGAAAGAGGAACATTTTAGGAATATATTCTGGAGACTCAAAAGTGCTGATGAGATTAAAAAATTGGCTAAAAATAATAAAGCTTTGTCAGAAAAATTAAATAATCTTAAACAGTGGGGAAATATTTTAAATAATGTAGAAAAAGTAGAAAAATTGGAAAATAAAAAGTTAAGTCTAAACAAGCGAGAGGATCCTCTTTTAGAAAAGTTAAAGAAGTTGGAAGGGGCTGATGTTTTCCTTGAACTTATGGGAATAAATGAGCTGTAGTTTTAAATAAAACCGCCAAAATTTGATTGTTGCTTTTTGTTTTTTATAAATCAAATAATTTTGTAACAGGGGTAGCCGAAGCGTTTCTAGGGTTTTATTTATAACAAAGCTGAGTTGGTTGTAACACGTAAAGGTGTTCTTTAAATAGGAAAAAACAAAACTAATATAACCTAAATTGAACTCTTTAAATTTTCTGGTTTTGCACTTCCCTTTGCATGGGCCTTTATTGTGTTTTGGAAATTTTCCTTGCTTTGTGTAATAATTCTTAGCTTATTTCACCAATTTCAACACAGCTTTATTTCTTTGCCGGTTGTAAAAGAGTACAAAATACACTCTTTCACGGGTATGCCTGTTTTTTTACTTAAAGCAAATTTATATAAATTTAGTTGTTCTTTATATCTGCTTAGCGTCTGAAAATCATTGTTTGAAAAATTCAATTTATAGTCAATAATTACAAACTTTTCATTTTCCAAAAACGCGCAGTCAATAATCCCCTCTAGCGTAATCATTCTACTACCATAACTTTCTGATAAACTTTTGAATAATTCAGAAAAATCAACAGAAAAGTAAAATTCTTTTAAAACAAATCCGGATTTTAAGATTCTTTTCACCAGGTCGCTGTCTAAAAATTTTCTTATCATTTCAAGGTCCACTGTTCTTATAGTTCCTCTTTTTAAAATTTTTTTTCCAATTAAATTCTCAAGGTGATCCTCTAAATTTTCACTAGCTTTATTAAAATCTATTATTTTAATAAATTTATGTAAAGCAGTACCTTTCTCTAAAGCTAATTTTTCTCTTTCCTCTTCAATCTCCCTCAAGATAGGCAATTTGCAACTTTCTTCGTACTTCAAACTTTTGCTCGTAGCTTTTTCTAAAGGAGCTTGCGAAAAAACGGCTTCATGCGGTTTATTTTTATTTCCTTTTTCTAAATTAATAAATAAAGGAGACAGCCTAATTTTTTTTAAACTTTTTTCTTTACTTAAAAAGTCGGCCGTTTCTTGGTGCAATTTAGGTTCCAAAGTTTTTATAGGTTCTGTTTTTTTGTCTTCAACACCAGCTTGCGATTCTAAATTTACAAAAACATTTTCTTTACTATTTTCAGATGATAAATCGTTTTTTAATAAAAAACTGCTTTGATCTATTAATTTTGTTACGGTAAATTTTGAAGGTATTTTTTTTTCTGTTACTAACTCGTATTCTTTAAGTTTTTTTACACTTTCCCATATATTTTCTGCTTCAATCGAAAAATCTTTAGTCAATTGTTCACTTTTTAAATTTTCACTGTCCAGGTCTTTTTTTTCAGACTCTTTATTTTGCGGGGGACAGCTATTTATTCTTATATTCCGGCTTTCCTCATTTTCTAAATCCCTCTTTTGGCTTTTTTTACTTTCAGTTTCTTCGTTTTCAAAATCACTAAAATCTATAATTTCTGCACTAAAATTTTCAATTTTTTCTTTTTGTTCAAGCGTACCTGCTAGTGCAATTTTTTTAATTAAAAATTTTAAATTTTCACTTTTTAAAACAGAAGCAAGAATTAAATCCGAAAAATTCTGTGCTTTAAAAACAAAGTAAGGAGGTAACTGTTCCCCAGAAAAAGCACAAAGGTCCAAAGCTAAATTTTTTAAAGATTTTTTTGCATCTTTAAGACTGGTAATAATTATTAATTTTTGTTTAGCCCTTGTTAGAGCCACATACAAAAGTCTTAATTCTTCAGAGATCGAACTATTAAGCAGTGCTATTTTTACAGCTTCCCGTTGAAAATTACTGTATTTTAAGTGTTTTTTGGAGTCTAAAAGTTTTAAACCTATACCAAATTTTGGGTGAAGAAGGACATCGTCGTAGTCTTTATTAATTTTTCTGCTACAATTTGCTAAAATACAGACGGGGAATTCTAGTCCTTTTGATTTATGTATGCTCATTATTTTTACAGCATCAGAAGACTCCTGCAAAAAAGATGAATCTTTAAGGGAAAAATCGTTCTCTTTTAAAAGGTTTAAATACTTTAAAAAATCGCTAAAACCTAGATTTCTTTCGTTTTCAAAGTTTTTTGCGTAATAAGAAAGCAATTTTAAATTATTAATTTTTGTACTAGACCCGGCTTGGGTTTTTAATATATAAATATATGCTGTGTCTTCATATAAATAATTAAAAAAATCAGACACTTTTAAGGCTTTGCTGAGTTCTCTGTATTTATTTATTTTTTCTAAAAAATTTGAAGTTTTTTTATTATTTTCTTTTGCACTCTTTTTTAAGCAGTCATACAAAGAAAGGTTTTCGTAAGTTTTTTTTAAAGAGGTTATGCCATCCAGGGTAAAATCAAAAATAGGACTTAGCATAGTTGCTACAAGGCTTATATCTTTATAAGGGTTATCTATAATTTCCAGTAGTGGCAAAAATGTATTTATTTCTTCTGCACAAAGTATGCTTTTGAAGGACTCAATTCTTGCTGGTATTCCATTTTCTTCTAGGATATCTTTAAAATTTTTAGAGTGAGCATTGGCGTTCCTTAGTAAAATACAAAAGTCGCTGTACCGGACTTTTCTGTAAGTTTCTTTTTCTTTTACTTTGTAACCGGTGTTTACCATATTTTTTATTAGCTCACTTATGTAACCCGCTTCACAAATGTCCATGTCTTTATTTTCACTATTTTTTAAGTCTAAAATTTTTAGTTCCACATCGTGATTTTCTTCATTTTCATGGTTTTCGTTGTTTTTAAAGTATGAATTTTTTAACTCTAGGTCATCAACGTCTACGCTTTCAACTTTTTTGCTGACTTCAAAATTTCTATACTCTACACCACATAATAAATCTTCTTCTTTTGCTAATTTTTTTTTAGTACTAATGCTTATTTCGTTATTTTTGCGGTCTTCTAGGTTTAAAATATTTAGTTCTATGTCGTTATTACTTTTCAATTCAAGATTTTCAGAGCCCGTGCTATTCGAAATATTGTCACTATTTTCGTAATTTGTACCACAGACTAGTTCTTCTTCTTTTGTGTAATCTATTTCGCCGACTGCTTTTGTTAATATTTTTCTAAAAATGAAGTTAATAAAATCCAAAACACTTTTTTTACTTCTAAAATTTCTGTCTAAAATAATCTTAGAGGTAACGTTAATATTGCCGGGAGTATAGTATACACTCTGTTCTTTTTTTTTGAGGAATATCTCGGGCATTGCCTGCCTAAAACTATAAATGCTTTGTTTTACGTCGCCTACCATGAAAAGATTTTCACTGTTTTTAGAAACACAATTAAAAATAATATTTTGTATTTCGTTTATATCCTGGCACTCATCTACCATTATGTACTTGTACTTTTTCTCTAAAGATTCAGCTAACTTAGTTTTTTCAAAACCGTTCTGTGTTTCTTTTACTAAAATTTTTAAAGCAAAATGTTCAAGGTCAGAAAAATCGCAAACAGATCTTTCTTTTTTTAAATAAGAAAATTCCTTTAAGTAATCTAAAAGAAAACTAAAAATTTCAGAGATTATTTCCTTTATTTTTTTAGAATCTTCTTTATAATCTTCCTCTTTTAAATTAAAAAGATCCTTTAATTCAGCGATTATCCCCTTTACTGTATTTCTGCTATTTTTTATTTTCTCTTTTAAAAAATCGTCTTCATAGTCCTTTGGGAATCTTTTTAAAACGGAAAAACTTAAAGAAAAAAAACTCTCTACTATTTTTTTAAAGTTTTCTTCATTTAAAACTTTTTTTAAATTTTCTATTTCTAAAAACTCTAGGTTTATTTGCTCGAAGAAGATATCTTTTATATTTTCATCTTGATTTATAGTGTTAACAAGGTCTTTGTAAAGCAAAATGCAAAAATCAAGACTTAGGTTTGCATAATTTTTTATTATTTTAAAAAAAATACTATCTTCAGTTTGTATGTTTTCTTTATAAAACTCTATTTTTTCTTTAAGCCACTTTCTAGGAAAAGGGTGAGACATCAAAAAATCGTATAAAGTGTTAATTGTTTCTACAAATCTTTCGTCACCCTTTTCGGATGAAAAAATATTTAGCATCCTTAAAAAGTTTTCGTTGTTTTCTTCTTCGTATTTTTTATTTAAAACGTTTTCTATGGCCTCTTTTTTTAATAAACTAATTTCTAATTCGTCCGCTATTTTTATATTTGGCGAAATCCCTAAAGCATAAAAATTTTCTTTTATTAATTTATTGCAAAAACTATGAATAGTGCTTATATCTGCTATTTTTATTAAATCTTTTTGTAGTTTTAATCTTTCGTTTTCGGGCTCTTTTAAAAGAATTTCTTCAATGCTGCTCTCAACTCGATTTTTTATTTCTGAAGCTGCAGCTTTGGTAAAAGTAACAACTAAAATTTCATCTGCAAAGCACTCGTTTTTTTCATCCAGCAAGATGTCTACTATCCTTCTTGTTAAAACCGCCGTCTTACCAGAGCCCGCTGCTGCCGAGACTAGAATATCTCCCGCACGCGAGTTTATTGCCTTTTTTTGCTCTTCTGTCCAAATTGTTTTACTTTTGCCCAAATTTTTTACCCTTTTTCGATACTACCGGACTTAATGATACCACAAAAAGCCTAAAGAAATTGCCCTTATTTTTTTAATATTTTCTTAAAAATAAGCCATTTATTGATAAATATTTTCTCGTTAGACCCTGCCAAAACCGGTATACTCCTTATTTGTAAAGGTTTTTGTAATATTTAACTAAAATATATTGTTTTTTAAAAGCAAAGTTTATTATGGAATTAGTTGTATTTTTATTTTAAATAGTGTATAATAATTGTGTTGTTTATTTTATTTTTATGTTCTTGGAGGGTGTTATGTTTAAAAGTAGTAAAATTGTTGGGGCAACTTTGGTTTCAGGGACTGTGATAAGTGCTAGCAGTTTGGTTGCAAATGCAGATTCAGAAAGTGGCAAAGAGTTGCAGGTTTTATCTGCGATAAGTTCAGGTAGGGAAATTTGTTTACCTTGGATAAATTGGGCAGGCACAGGAGTCGATATTATACCGGAAGATGTTGAAGAGACAGTGAATGACGCGTCTTGGAATTTTATGGCTGGTTATATATCTAAAGCGAATTATTTAAGAGAAGAAGCGGAGTCTTTGGTGAAAAAATATAATCTTGATATTTTCTTACCGTGGCAGGATTTAGCTCCTTATGAAGCTCTGTTTGATCTTTCTTACTGTGAAGACTTAGACGAGCAATACTGCTATCTTTACGAGAAAAAAGGTGTCCCAGAGGAAGTTGAAAAAATAATAAACTGTGAAACCTATTACACTAATGTTATTGCTAATTTTCGTAAAAACTTAAGGAAAGGCGGAACTGAAGAAAAGATGGATTTTACTAAAAGAAAGTTAGTTGTTTTCTTTAAAGAGAGAGATTTAGTTCGTAAAAAGTTAGCTTCTTGTGTTGCAAAATATGGTTTGGATTTGGAAAAGAAGTTTATAGGTGCCGGGAAAAAGGAAGATGCCAATGGTACTTCTAAGAAAGAAGAGAAAGAGAATAAAGAGCAACAGTCTTTAGTTAGGACCGACGCTGTAAGCAACGAAAGCTGGGGCTTTTTAGACATAGTTTTCGGTATAAAAGATAAGGTTAAGTCTCTCTTGGGATTAAAAAAAGAAGAAAAGGAATTTGTTTCTAAAGAGGAAGATTTTAAAAGGGAAGCAAAGCGTCAGGAAACTGAGTTCAGTTTATCTTTACTGGTTAAAAGATTTTTAGACTTTGTACGTGGTTCAGACAGCATAGGAGTACAAGATAAGAATGAAAATATTCAAAAAAATAGTGGTAGTTCGGCGAATTTATTGGTGTCTGGGCAAAATAATCTCCTTACAGACGGGTCAGAGAGTAATCATCAGTAAGGTGGGATTGTTTCATAAATTATAAGTAAGTGCGTAAGTTTTTGCTGATAGTTTGGTTTTTTGGTGTCGCTCAAAAAGGAAAAGTTGTAGAAGGTATTAATTAGAGTCTTTGCAACTGTTTTTTAGAAACTTTGATTTTGCAGTTTTAAGTTTTTCATTAATTTCTTTGTAAGTTTCTTCTATGCTTTTTTCGCTTAATTCTGTTATGAAGTCTTCCTTGTATTCTATTTTGCATATGTTTTTGTAAGGGCAAAAGTCACAAGAACAGTAATTTTTACTTTTTAGGGGTGTAGGGCTAAAATTTCTATGAGTGACTTCTTTTGCCATTTTTTTTATTAAATATTCAGTGTATTTAAAAATTAAGTTCGCTTGAGCGGTACTAACTAAAGTTTTTTCATCTTTTTTTAATCTATTATCTTTTAAAGTTACAGGAATATATTCTCCTTCTACACCGTTTTCCATAGCGTTTGCTATAAGAATGTCATCTAAAATAAGGCCGTTCATTCTAAGAGATTTTAATCTGGAAGATTCGATTTTGCCGTTTTCTAGATATTTGTTTTTGGATAGTACAGTAGTATTTTTTACAGGCATGTATAAAACTCCGGCAAATTTTGGATTTTTTAAATTTAAATATTCTCCATTTTTTAAAATAGTCAGCATATAAATTAGCATTTGCAGGTTTAATCCATAAAAAAAGTCTAAAAAATTAAATTCTTTTTTTCCAGTTTTGTAATCTATAATTCTTAAATAATTAATCTCTTTTCCGCATCCCTGATTTTTGAAAATATCCAATCTGTCTATTTTACCTACTAATTCCAAATTATAATTTTCTAACTTAAAGCTTAAGACAGGCAAAGTGTTGCCTATTCTTAGCTCAAAAAATTCTGGCACAAAATCACTTTTAATAAGCCCTTTTGCGATATGCTTTAAAGTGTGAACGAGGATATAAGAAGATCTTTTAAGTAAATCTTTATTTTTTTTATTGTTTACCAACAAATAATTGAATTTATTTTTAGAATAATCGTTCGAAAGTTCTAATATAATTTTTTTTAAAACTTCATCACTAAAACTTAATATTCTTTCAGCCGAGTATTTTTTTAAGACCTTTTCCAAAACATAATGTACGAGACTACCATATTTTAGATTGTCAAAATCTTCCTTTTTAATTTCTTTTAATTTTAAAATATATTTTAAAAAAAATTTGAGCGCACAACTATAGTAGCTTTCAACCTGCGTTGGGGAAATTATTAAATTGTTTTCCAATTTATAGTTTTTTAATGCAAAAACATTCTCATTCTTTGACCTTTTTAGAATATCAATTTTTTCCTGGTACTCTTTTTTTTCTTTAAAAAAAATTTCAAAAATCTCAGCGTGTTCTCTATTTTTTAAAATTTTAGAACTACAAAAATAAAAAATATCATCCCAACATAAAAATTCATTTTTGCCCGTTTTTGCTAAGGCGTCTAATTTATTTAATGAAAAAGTAGTGCCCTCGTTTCTGAAAAAATCTGAAAGTTTACTCTCCTCCCCGTCAACATCTATTTTCGGCCATGTAATTAAAGACAGTTCACTTGAACTTTTTAAATTTTTTTTAAAATCTAGCTTTTCTTTTTCTATTTTTTCACTGACGTCACAAAAAATGTTAAGCCCTAACTTTTTTAATTCTTTTATTTCATTGCTTACAAAAAAAGAGAAAGGACCATCTTCAAGATTTTCAAAAAATTTATTGGTTGCACCTAAAATAATTAAAACTTTTGTTTTATATGACTCTATGTCTTTTAAGTCTTTTAAAATATTAACTGTATTTAAAAATCTTTCCCCTTTAAAGTGAAAAGAATTATTAACTAGTAACTTTAATATTTTATAAAATTCACCAAAAGTAATTTTCTTTTCTTTAAAAAAGTTAGTTATATCCTCAAAAATATCTTTTACCAGAACCCATGACCCTAAAATATTTTTTGCTTCTTCGCTAAAACTTTCAGAATTCAAAAAAGAAATTAAATTTTCTACATTCTTTTTTATATTATTTTTTTCAAAAAAATTATTTATCTCAGATATTATAACTTCGGGGTTTACTTCAAAAGTTGTAAGAAATTGCTCTAATGGGGCAAAATTTCTATATTCTTTCGGCAAAACTGCTTTATTATGTTCTGGAGGCATTATATTGTTTACATGCTTCGACTCGGTGTTTTCAAACTTAACTTGCCTTTTTTCAATACATTCTTCATAATTTTTTCTAGAAAATTCATTTTTAAAACTTCCCCCAAAAAAAAATCTTTTCTCTAAATTTTCTTTCAGTTCTAAAATAGGATCTACTACTTTTTTCCTGGTTTTATTTAAACTTTCTAGTTTTTCAATTTCGTCCTCCTGAACTTTATATTTAGAAAAACCACCAATCCAGTCTTTTTCATAAATCCCATATTGTTCGTTATATATTTTTAATTTATCTATTTCATCGCTTGAAATATCTAAAAGACCTAGCTCCAAAAACTGAAAAACTCTTTTTGTATTAAACCCTTTAAGCAATAACTCTAACAAAATGCAAATAAACTTAGGAACTAAAAGCATCCTTGCACAAATTTTTTCTTTCAAAGAATAGCTTATATTATATTTTTTAAGGCTTTCCTTTAATAAGCCTAAGTAATCTTCTGTATTTTTTACAAAAATACAAAAATCATCTGAATTATAATTATTTCTTAATGTCTGTTTTTTTATAAATCTGCATATTTGCTCTACTTCTTCGAATACATTATTGGCTTCAAAATATAAAATTTTTCTCTTTTCTTTTTCTTTTTCGTATGTAGAAATTTTTATTTTTGCTTTAATTTTTTTTGCAAAATCGATTAATTCTTTTAAAACAGAACTGTTACTAGCATCTTTTTCAAGGCTCTCACTAATAATGACTTTTAATTTTTTACTCTGTTTTAAAGCTTCTTTAAAAATATTTAATTGTGCTAAATTTAAATAATCTAAACTACCAAAAACCAAAATACTATTTTTAAAAATATCAATTTTTTTTAAAATTCTGTACTCTTTTAAAAAATAACTAGGATTCTTTATTTTACTCTTTTCTAGAACAATATTATAATTTTTAAATAAGAGAATAACATCGTTTAGTTTATTTTTTAGAATTGAAGAACTTACTTTCTTTTTTACTTTTTTTAAATATTTAATTTTTATAAAATTTTTATAAAAATTTCTAAAATTAATTTTGCATAATTGTGCTAAATCTTCATCTCTTAATTTTTTGAAGATTCTAAGTTTCTTTTTTGTTAATTTTACTGTCTCATGTAAAGATAAATCTTCTAAACTTTTACTAAGTTCTTTTTTATTAATGTCAAAGCAATAGTTAGAAAGCTCCCTTAAAATGCCGTCTATATTGTATTCTATTACACAGTCCAATATAAAAAAGTCCCCAAAATTAAAAAACATCAAGGTTTATTCTAGCACCTTTTAGCGTATGAAATAATAAAAATCCAAGTATAGAAGACGTAACATTTTTAAAGAGAAAGATTAAAAGTTATAAATAATAGTTATAATTTTTGCGGCTAAGTTAAAAGCAGTTAGGATTTGTCAACTTTTAAGGCAATAACGACTTAAATGTTGTATTACTTATAGATATTTTTATCTGATTGTTATAATCAAGACACATAAAAGAAGATTTCCCTCACGGGGCGGTAAAAATAAAAAAATTTTTAAAATCACAAGAATTTATTTTTTACATGATCTTCTGTAAATAAAATTTGATATATTTACTTATTTAAAAATTTTTTTAAGACAAAAATAGATTTATTAGAATAATACAACAGCATAACTTAAGTCATAATGAAGGTTGAATCCCATAGGCTTAGAGGAAGGGTAAGAGCTGTTTTAGTTAAAAGAGTTACATTTTAGATAAAGCGAATAAACTACCGTATACCCTCTAAAAAAGCAAAAAATTAGTGGGTATGGTAAACTTTAATACACTGAAAAAGAAAGATAAAAGGATACTGAAAAATGCAAACAATAGCAGCAGTTGGGACTCCTAAAGGCAATGGTGGAATAGGAATAGTTAGGGTTTCAGGGGATGATTCTTTAAATATAGTCAACAAAATTTTTGTACCTTACAGCAAAAAAAATAAAAATATACTCGATATGTCGGGCTATACAGCGAGACTTGGAAAAGTAGTCTTTGAGGGCGAACTGTTAGACGAAGCTATAGTTTTTGTTTTTAAAAGTCCTAAAAGTTACACAGGGGAAAATGTAGTAGAAATAAGTTGCCACGGAGGACTATTTGTTTTAAATAGGGTCTTGGATGCTGTACTTAGTTTTGGCGCCAGGTTAGCAATGCCTGGCGAGTTCACTAAAAGAGCTGTTTTAAATGGAAAAATGAGTATAATTCAAGCGGAATCCGTTATAGACATTATAGAAGCAAAAAGTAAAAGTGCAGCAAAGTTAGCACTTTTAAATAAAGAAGGTTTGTTAAATCAAAGAATTTTTAAAATAAAAGAAAAGCTGACTTATGTTATAGCCAAGATTTCTGTTAGTATAGACTACCCCGAAGATGAAGACTTAAGTAATATCGACTATTCAAAAATAAAAAATGATCTTCTTAATGTACTCGAAGAAATAAAAAATTTATTGAAAACTTACAAAGTAGGGAGAATTATTAAAGATGGAATAGACACGGTAATTGTTGGAAAGCCTAATGTTGGTAAATCTAGCCTTATGAATGCCCTAATTTTAAAGGAAAAAAGCATAATAACAGATATTCCTGGAACTACTCGGGACATAGTAGAAGAGACTATTTTTTGTGATGACGTAACTTTAAACCTTAAAGACACAGCTGGAATAAGAATCAGCGAAAATATAATAGAAAAAATAGGAATAGAAAAATCTTTAGAAAAAATTAAAGAGGCGGAGCTCGTTTTAGCTGTTTTTGATGCATCAGAAGAATTGTCAAAAGAAGATGAAAAAATATTAAATATTTTAAAAGAAAAAGACAACGTTATAGGAATATTAAATAAATCAGACTTGCCTAAGAAAATAAATTTAGAAGGTCTAAAAAAAAGTATAAAAAATATAGTTAGTATTTCAGCAAAAAAAAATGTTGGAATAGAAAAATTGAAAGAAAATATAAAAAAGATATCTTATAACGACATTTCTGATCCTGAAAAAGGTATTTTAACTACTAAAAGGCAGTTTGTCTCTTTAGAAAAAAGTTCAGAGTATATAAAAAAAGCTCTGGACCAAGTTAACGTGAATGAAACCGCTGATTTAATAATGGACAGCCTAGATAGCGCGCTAGAAGAATTACTTATGCTTACAGGCGAAAAAGTCTCTCAAACAGTAACGGATGAAATATTCTCTAAATTTTGTGTGGGAAAATAAATATGGCACCTTTTAAGCAGTAAGACATAAGAACAAAACCATCGGGATGATCAAGCAAAAAAAGCCCCTACGTTCTGAGTAAACAATTACAGATAAGCTAAACAGGAGCACTAGAAAAAATCTTTGCCCCCACGGGAAAAAGTCTCTCAAACAGTAACGGATGAAATATTCTCTAAATTTTGTGTGGGAAAATAAATATGGCACTTTTTAAGCAGTAAGACATAAGAACAAAACCATCGGGATGATCAAGCAAAAAAAGCCCCTACGTTCTGAGTAAACAATTACAGATAAGCTAAACAGGAGCACTAGAAAAAATCTTTGCCCCCACGGGAAAAAGTCTCTCAAACAGTAACAGATGAAATATTCTCTAAATTTTGTGTGGAAAAATGGATATAGCAATTTTTAAACAGTAAGACAGAAGAACAAAACCATCGGGATGATCAAGCAAAGGCAAAGTCCCTCACACTCTGAGTAAATAATTACAGATAAACAAAGTAGTGTAGGCACTAGAAAGATCTTTGTTCTTCTACCCAACAATTGTTCGCTCCTAACAGGCGAAAAAGTCGAGCAAGCGGTACACGACGAAAAATTTCTCTAAAATTTCTATCATAGGTAAATAAATGTGCCGTCTTTCCATCCTCTAACTGTGCTTTCTTATGGGCAGAAAACACTGCCCTCCCTTAATACTTAGTCATCAAAGTTAAAGCTTTTAGCCTCTGCAATTTGTTTGCCTGGAACGCGGAAAAAAGACCACTCCTTTATTTTTTGACTTTTTTTAGACTCCATACCATTTTTTAAAATTTTCAACGTGTTTCCAAGTTCTAATTCTTCAATAGCGTATCCCAAATCGTCAGCAACAGACCTTATAGGGTACAAATTAGGTAAATTTTCAATATTTATATTATCAAGATCGATGTCCCGCACATTTTTTAAATCTTCTAGATTTTGCTTAAAAGTCGAATAGCTACGTTCTCTGTTGGCAAAACGAGTATGACCCCATTTTGCCCACATTTTTTCTACATCACCGTCATTCACAGAAGGTTCAATTTCTTGAATTAAGCTTTTAACTGAGGACTTCACTGTTTTTAGTTCTTTATTCACATCTACGTCTTTGTATTGGTTTACATCGTCTACTAATCTCTTTTTTCTCTCTTTTGCTCCTAAAAGTTGTTCCAAAGATTCTACCAGATTTTCCCTTAAGTACGCTTTGTAAACTTCAGAACTTTTTTCTCCTTTTTCCTCTTCTTTAGCAACTCTTCTTTCTATTTCTCTTTCTAAATCATCCGAACTCGGATAAATCATTTCCCCTGTCTTCTCGTCTTTTTTTCCCAAACTGTCTCTGATTTCTCCATAGCTATATTCGCTTAAACGGAATTCCACTCCCACTTTGGCTTCTTCATCCCAAAGCTTGTCTCGCAGTTTTTTACGAAGGGTGTTAAGATCTTCTATACAATTAAAATAATTTGCCTTTTCTACCAATTTATTTTCTTCCTTGAATTTTTCATAAATTCCTGCTTTTTTCATCAAATTCGTGTATTTCTTAACATTTGTTTCATATTTTTGAATAGACTCACATACTTCATTAAAATCTTTATTATACCAATAAATTGCACAGCTCTTCCCATCCAACAACTCTCTAATTTTATCTAATTCTTCTAGTTTATTTTTCCATTTTTTAAATTTTTTTTCAAAAATGGGTACTTTTTTTTCTAAACTAGCCCATTCTTCCCTGACTTTCTCATTTAAAATATTTAGCGCCGCCCTGTTTTCCACAAGCCGTACAAAGCAATACAGCAAAAAAACAGAGCCCGCTACTATACCGGTATAAGCAAAATACTTAAAGACCTTCGCAGATGTACCCTCTAGCCCTATTTTGTTACCTAATTTTTCAAAGACCGAAACAGCAGCATTAGTGCTACTTGTTACCCCACCTTGTGCTTGCAAAGCCAACGTTGGCGTCACTGCCAACAAAGCTGCCCCGGAAGTTGATTTTAAAAATTCACTTTTAAACATAAACTACACCCCAACTTTCGAATATATGTCACTTCTAACTATACACCCATTTTACTCTTATTCTAGATTAAAGTCAACAATAAAACAATAATATTTTAAAATTTTAAATATATAAGATAATTTTAGTAATTAAAAATTAAGCAAGTGAAGCTTTTGGGCGAAAGCATTAAAAAAACTTATTAAATAACTGCCAGAACTAACTATATCCAGGTATATAGCATTGCGTTGCAAATAAGTAAAAATAATCTGTAAACCACACAGTCGCAGCAATTCAATGTTTAGGTTTTAGTATAGTTTTTAGGTCCATTTTAAATCCATCTATTGAAAGTTAATTGAGTTTTTAAACTATGGTTTAGTATGCTGCTAAAGTTAAAGTGGGCAAAATTTGGCCTGTATGTAAAAATTTTGTGTTATACTAGGAAGAGGTTTTAAGCTGGAGGGTAAAAAAACGCAAAGGGTAATATCTATAACTAACCAAAAGGGCGGGGTTGGAAAAACTACTACTGCTATAAATTTAGCAGCATCTTTGGGGTATTTAGGCAAGTCTGTGCTCTTAGTAGATGCGGACGCTCAATGCAATGCTACAAGTGGCCTCGGGGTTGATAAAAAGAGCGTAAGTTTTTCACTTTATGATTTATTTTTAGACCCTAAAATACTGAGCAAAACTATATTAAAAACAGATTTTAAAAATTTAAATCTTTTGCCATCTAGCCAAAAATTGCTAGATTTAGAAACGGACACAAAAAACGAGCTAGACAGCGGATATTTTTTTAAAGAGGTACTTAAAAATTATAGTGAAAATATTTTTGACTACGTAATAATAGATTGCCCTCCGGCTGTAAATTTTGTAACGTCTAGTGCTCTTAAAAGTAGCAGCGATATTTTAGTCCCTATTCAGTGCGAGTATTACGCTTTAGAAGGTCTTTCGCAGTTGATTAATACAATTATGAAAATAAAAAAAAGATACAACTCTTCTTTGAATTTTTTAGGCGTTTTGCTCACAATGTACAATAAAAGATTAAAACTAACCCTCCAAGTTGAAGAAGAAGTAAAAAAGTATTTAAAAGATAAAGTATTTGAAACGAAAATACCAAGATCAGTGAGACTTTCTGAAGCACCTAGTTTTGGAAAACCTGTAATTTATTTCGACGAAAAGTCCACAGGGGCTCTGGCTTACCTTAATTTAGCAAAAGAAATTATTAAATCTGCCTGATTGCTAAATTATTTTATACCACCTATCTACTAATAGTGTGTGGCTTAAACTGTCTATTTGTTTAAACATTGTAATTTTTATTTTAGAAAAAAGATATATTGAAAACTTGTTCCTAAATTCTTTAAAATTAAAAGCAGATGTATCAGTATTTTTTTAAGTCTAGGGGTTCGTTTTATGAGGATAAATAAATCAGTAACAAGTGCATTGGTGCTTTCTAGTTTTTGTGGATTCTCCATTGTAAATAATGTTTCTGCAAATAATAGTCAGTACAGCGCAACTGAAAAACTAAAAACAGATAGTAATATCTCTTTCGAAAAAGCTCGCCAGTATGTATCTGAGCATAAAGGGATCATTTCTAATTTAATAGTTTTCACAATTTTGTTAGTTGTTTATTACTACTTGCCAAAAACAGTAAAGCGCAACATTGTTCATTTTCTAAGAAAATGTTTAGATTTTTTTAAAGGTAAGCGTTATGTCACTAGTGGATTTGTTTTAAGAAAAGGAGAAAAAAGCCCAAGTAACGAAAGTTCTCAAGAGTCAGGTGTTGTAACTCCTGGTGGCCCAGAAATTTTAGATCCGGCGACCGTCGCTATTATTGAGCCGTTAAAAGCCAGCAAGAACGGTCTCCTAGAAAACAATATTTTAACACAATACAACCAGTCCTAGCGTTGCCTGCTGTTTACCTTAAGTATTACAAAACTAAATAAATCTAAGTGCTCTCTACATTATCTAAAAAATCATTTCAAATTGTAGTACATAAACATAAACTATTAAATATCTGCTCACAACTTTTGAAGAACGAATCAAATAAAAAGACAACCCATTCAATTTTTAAAATGGAAAAGCCCAGGCACAAGAGCACACACAGTAAAACCCAAAAACCCAGCGATAAAAAACAAAAGAATAAAGTCTGCGTACACTGCACAAAGTCAATTGCTTTGTAATGCTTTCAAAACCAGCTCCACTCACTGATTAAAATCTAAAGGGGCCATCGAACACCCTGACCTATTTAACAAGCAATTTCTGAGGACCAAAAAAAGCTATTTCTTCTTACCTACATTTTTCTCTTCTTGCAAAAGCCTGGCGACTCTTGCAGCCTCAGCCTTAGCCACCAGCTTAGCTGGACTAAAAAACTTAGCAATTATAAGAGTTTCTATTATAGTCAAAATATTTGTAATTATGTAGTAAAAGCCAACAGCAATAGGCATATTAACAGCAAAAAACAAGTACGGGACCATCATTAAATACGGCGTAATCTTCACACAACCTGGCATTTCACTAGTTTTACTAACCTTTTGATTTATATGAACAGAAATAATAGAAGTCAAAAAGCAGCACAGTGGAAACAGCCAAACAACATGAAAAAGACTAAAACCTTTTGGAGTAAGTGAAAAATCTATTCCAAAAAAATTAAACCCTTTATTAAAGTCTAAAATATCACTAACTTCAGAGCTATTGAACATATCAAAAATATGGAATCTTCCTGGTGCAAATCTAACAACGCTAAGCTGATCATACCCCTGTATAAGCTTTAGACCTTCATTTGCTAAAGTAGGAAGTTTAGCAACAGCACTACTTACTTTGTCTGCGCTAATGTGAAACATGTTAGTAAGAGGTTTTACTATAGCCCTAAATATTCCAAACATAGAAATTATCTGAAAAGCTGTCTGGATTAAGCTACCAAATCCACCACTTAAGCCTTCTTTTTCAGTTAATTTAGCTATTTCCTCCGCCTGTTTTTTAGGATTATCTTTATACATCTTTCTTATAGCAGCTTGCTTAGAAAAGGTTTTGGCACTTCTTGCTGCTGTTATCTTAGCTTTTATATCTAAAGGGAAGAACAAAATTTTAATTATTAAAGCAAAACAGACTATAGCCAAACTGTAATTGTCAAATAAGTCAAAGAAGAACCAAAGTACGTAGCCAAAAATACTCCCTATAAAATCCAAAATTGCCGACACAGAAAACCTCCAAACATGTAGCTAGTCCATCAAATACAACAGCTGGTATTTTACTTTAAAAATTAAAATAAGACTATAGATTTTTGATCTTTGCAGGGCGAAATGCTAACGATCTAGGCTTATTTATAAAAAAATTTTTTTAATAAATAAGCTTAAAATTCATAGCTTTAAATTAACTTGTGTGTCTTTTTTAAAAACTTTCTACCCCGATTTTGTTAAAGCCTTTGCCTTTGTGATGCATTACAAGTAAAATGCCTAAAAGTTTTTTATAGATATAAATTCTTATGTATTTTTTAAACTGACCTATTTTTAGGTGGCATTAAAGGGTTTTCTAAATATAAAAACAACTGTAAGCTACTTAGAGGCATTATAAAGGCATAAAGTGTTTATGATTAAATAATATTGCGACTTTAAAAAAAGTATCCATGTTTTAGTATTTTCACAATCCACAAAAAACAAATATGGTAGTTAAAAGTAAGAAATCTTGGCCCCTAACACAATAATCTTCAGGTCTAATTTAAAAAATTTTAATTTAAATAATAAAACCTTAAATATTACATAGCCTTTCACTAGAAGATCAACAAAAAATCCTAAAAAAAATAAAAAATCAGTTTATAATTAACAGTTATATTAAATTTTTCTAAATAATTTGTCTTGTTTCAAAGTACATGTTAAAATCAAAAAATGCGTATATTTAATACATACAGGGAATAGCTTTGTTTATTTTATTTCAACAGAGGATAAAGAAAAAATGGGGGAAAGTTTAATAAAATGGAATCTTTTAAAGATGCCTGGGACATCATATGCGGGTATTGCAAAACGCGTATTACAGATGTTGCTTACAATTTGTGGATAGGAAAAATTGAGCCTATTAGCATGGATTTTGCAGATAGGAAAGCAACCTTATTAGTTCAAAATGAATTTCATAAACAAGCTTTATCAAAAGGTTATGCTCCTCTTTTGAACAGCGCTTTTACTGAAGTTTTTGGTGTTGACGACATAACGCTTGTATTTGTAACTCCAGATTACACAAATAAAAATAGCTCAGATGAAAAAAAAGAAAAGCTGGGAATCGACTCGCCTTATGAACTTACTTTTGGAAATTACATAGTGGGAAACTCAAATAAATTTGCGCACGCGGCAGCTTTAGCAGTAGCCGCTAACCCTGCAGGAGCATATAATCCACTTTTTATACATGGGAATTCTGGCCTTGGTAAAACTCACCTTTTGCATGCAATCAGTAACGACATGCAAAAGAATCACCCACAAAAGACAAATCTTTACATAAAAGGCGATGAATTCACAAATGAACTGATAGATTCTATAAGACAGGGTACTATGGCTAATTTTCACCAAAAATATAGGAAAGTAGATATATTTTTAGTTGACGACATACAATTCATAGCCGGGAAAGACTCTACACAGGAAGAGTTCTTCCATACATTTAATGCACTTTATGAATCAAAAAAGCAAATAGTCCTAACTTCTGATAGACCTCCGAAAGAAATACAGACATTGGAAGATAGGCTAAAAACTAGATTTGAGTGGGGTCTTATTGCAGATATTCAACCCCCCGACTACGAGACCAGAATAGCCATTATAAAAAGGAAATCTGAAATACTGGGTATTTCTATACCTAAAAATTTATGTGAGTTTATTGCAACAAAGCTGAAATCCAACATTAGGCAGTTAGAAGGCGTTGTAAAAAAACTAAAGGCTTATTACCTTTTGCAAGGGGACGCCCCCACTATGGCAACTACCCAAGCTGCGATTTCAGACATTTTAAATAACGACCAACCTCCTCCTGTTACTATTGAAAAAATAATAGACGAAGTGGCAAAAACATATAATGTTACAGCTGAGGCGGTACGTTCATCAAAAAGATCTGCAAATATTTCTAATGCCAGGCAGGTAGCTATATATGTTGCAAGAGAAATAACACAATTGCCACTTGAATCTATAGGGGCAGAGTTTGGAGGAAGGGATCACTCAACTGTGGTCTATGCTCTTTCAAAAGTCAAAGAAAATATGGGGGAAGATCCACACTTTAAGGCCATGATCGAGGACACTGTTAGAAACATTAGGGACAGGTAAACAAAAATGGTTAGTACAAAATAGTAAGATTTGGCTCTAAGTTTTTGAATAGGAAAGCTTAGAAAGCGAAACGGATTTAAGTATCGAAAATTGTCTTTAAAGGAAAGATGTGTTCTAAGAATCTGTCTCTTTCCGGGTTGTAACTCTTTAAACTTTATTATTTACATCCATTTTAATTTCTTCTATACCCCCCAGCTTTAACACCGTCCGTATAGAAATAGAAATAAATGTAAGAAGATGTGATGTATTAACGTTCACTTAAAAAAACAACAAGATCTAATTTTTAGACTAGAGGATCCGTTAGCACTACGAAAGAATTTTTTGGAAATGAAAATATTTAATATATAAAATTTAATTAAGTAGTAAAGCTATATATAAAAAATAAGGCTTTTTTAGAAGCTCAAATATGTAGCACTTTAGCCAGTATCTATAACAATTATTTTTTTAGTTGTGCCAAGCCAGGAGTTTACTTTTTTTAATTTTGCCAATTTTCATTAAATGGTGTTAGTAATTTTATAAATTTCTCGTCTTTTAACAAAAACTAAAATATTCCAAGCTAGCTAGAATAAAAAAATTTTATTAAAAAAGTGTCAATGAACACCCAAGAAATTTCTATATAGCTAGTACTCTGTATGTATTAAATTTATCTTGTTTTATTAATATTTGTTTAATTTTATTTATAATTAATAAAATTTTACTTTACTTATTTTTTTTTTTTGATATAATGCCATATATAAAACAAATAAAATAAAAATCATTTTGTTTTTATATGATTTTTTATTAACTGGAGGTAATTTTTTATGGCAAGCAAAAATAATAGAAAATTAAGCGGAGTAGTTTTAACAGGAGCATTAGTAGCTCCAGCTGTTATGAGCGCAGCACAACAAAATGTAGCAAGTGCAGATTTTCTAAGTTCTTTAAAATCATGGGGAAGTTGGGCGGGAAATGTCGCAATGAAAGGCATAAATGCGGCTCTGTCAACTACCTACGGTAAAATTGGTTTATGTACTTTAGCAGCAGTTGCTTTATGCGGTATAGCTTATTTGGTGGATAAGCTTATTGATAAGCTTATTCCTGATGATGAGGGCGAATTTTTTGATTATGGAGAAATTAGATTTGATGATAAAGAAACTATGAATTTCAATGGCCTTGCGAAAGATTTTAAAGATAGTTGTGGGAAAGAATATTTAAGTACCTCGCTGATAAATTTGTTAGCTTACTTAAAGAATACTGAAAATATTAAAGATGGTTCAATTAATCTTTTAATAAAAAATGAAGGAGGTAAGTTGCAAATTGTAACAGTAAGTAAAAGTGCTTGTGTTAGGGCTTTAAAAAAGACTTTAGATGTTTTGGTTAGGGCTGCAAATGAAAGTCCAGAAGTTTTAAAAAATCTTTTTGATGAAAAACTTTTTGGAGAGGCCTTTGCAGGGTATTTAAGTGAAGAAAGAGTTGAAGTCAACGGTGTTGTAGCAGGCTTTCAAATTCCTACCAGCAGTGCCAATGCAACAGAGCGAAAAGGAGAAGATAGTAATAATATGCAAATAATAAACTCAATAGACTCTAAAGATTTTGATCAAAATAAAACTAATGAAACCCATTACTTTGATGAAAGTTATAAAAACCTTGGAATAGAAGCAGATGGTAATAAAATAGAAATTAAATAGGAAGATATTTAAGACTTATAAAAAAATTAAAAGGCTGCAGCGCAGCAAAAGTTTTAGGCAAATATAGTCATCAAATTTTAAGATAGCTGTAAAAAAATAGGATACTGTAAATTTGTGTTTAAAAGAAATACATCACTTTAATACAACCAAGAGTTGGCTGGCTTTTTATTAGATGGCCTTCGCAGTTCAATTACAGTCATCCGGCCCTTTTTGTTACTACTTTAAGCAAGAAAACATCATTTAAAAATTTTTAAGATTATTCAAAAGACCTATAGTAGCGTCGTAACCAGCTAACCGGTTCTTGGTGTTCATTACTGCAGTCTCAATTATTACCGGTATACTTCTACCAGAATACACAGGAATAGTAACTTTCGGAATTTTCACTCCAAAAAATTCTGCATACTCCCTTTCTAGTAAAAGCCTATCTTTGTTGGAAAAAAATTCCAATTTTTGGAGGTGAATCTCCATATGAATTTTTTGTGTCTCTTTAATTGCAGACATCCCAAACATTGCCTTAACGTTTATTATTCCAACACCACGAATTTCAATGAAATTACTTATATTTTTAGGAGAAATCCCTATAATATTATTGTCGCTTAAAACTTTGACTTGAACTGCGTCATCAGAGACAAATTTATGCCCTCTTCTTATGAGTTCGATGGCACACTCACTTTTGCCAACTCCACTCCCTCCCGTTAACAGGACTCCCGTGCCATAAATTTCCATTAGAACACCATGGACAGTATACTCCTTAGCAAGATTAAAACCAACATAAGAAAAAAGTTTATGTATAAATTCATCTGTGCTGTCAAGCGTCCTAAAAATTGGAGAACCGCAAGGTGAAAAAATTTTTAACGTATCATCGTCAACTTTAACGTTGCTAGTAAAGACTATCAATGGCGGGCAGGCTTCATAAATACAGTTTAAGAGCTTCTTTTGAGTAGAAATAACAGAGTTTTTTAAAAAGTTAATTTCAGAAATACCAACTAATAAAATTTTTCTAGGGTCATAATAACGGAAAGAGTCAAGTAAGTTCCCACCTAACCAACTAGTTTCTAACGTTTCAACAAAGAAATTACCCAACTTTTTTTTTGCACCAACTAACTGAAGATCTAAGTCATTTACTAAGTCCAAAACACTAATTTTTTTCTCATCAAGCTCCATCTATATTTCAACCCACGTTCAATAAAAATTACAAATATTTAATCCTATGCCTGAAAGAGTACAGCATAAATAATTTTTATGCAATAATTTATTCATTTTAATTTTTTAAGATTGTAAGAATATACTAAAAAAGTCATTATATTACTTAATTAGTATGTTTTTTTACAAAAAAATTCAATTATACAGTACTTATAGCAAAAAAATATCTAAAACCAAAACGTTTAAAGCTATGTAATAGTTTTTAAAAAACTTAAATATATTTCTTATATGAATTTTTTATTTTAAAAAAGTTGGAAAAGTTAAAAAATTACCACCATAAAAGGAACATAAAAAACAAAAAAAGATATTATGTATAAAGAAACATATATTTTTTATAAATTAACTAGGGGGTTTTTTATTTATTATGGCAGATAATAATATGTTTTCAAGTTCTACAAAAAGTAATAATTCTGTTGGAAAAGAGTTAGGAAATTCTAGCTCTTCATGCTTTAAAGAAGCTGTTTGTATAGATGCTTACAGGGTTTACGATTCCTGCGCAGATAAAGACTGCTTGCAGGACTTAAGAGTTTATTTTACAGAATCTGGCCAGCATGTTGTAGACCAAGCATGCAGTGTAAGAATAGATGACGTTAGCGTTATAACAGTATACGTAAATTTAGAACCCGTACCGTTTAACAAGGGCTTTTACTCTGTAGATATGACATTCTTCTTTGAAGTAAATTTAGAGGTTTTCTTAGCTCCAGCTTCTTCCCCTGTAAATATTAGTGGTCTTTCTGTTTACAGTAAAAAAGTAATACTTTTCGGGAGTGAAGGAAACGTAAAAATATTTAGTTCGAACTCTTGCGATGAAGACTCTGACTCTTTTAATTCGTCTTCTTGTAATTTACCAAAAGCGACAGTCCAAATTGCAGAACCTATAGGCCTTAGTGCTAAAGTATTGTACAAGTCAAGCGATATTAGCGACCCAACTTGCCCTATTCCTGAATGTATTTGCAAAAAATATGGTGGCGAATTTGCTATTATAAAGTCTGGCAATTTTGTTTATGTTACTATAGGAATATTTACAATAGTACAGATTGAGCGCAGCGTACAAATGCTAATTCCAACCTATGATTTTTGTGTCCCGGAAAAAGAATGCACCACAAGTTCAGACGATCCTTGCGAGTTATTCGGAAAACTGGAATTTCCTACAGATGAGTTTTTCCCTCCTAGAGTAACTGACCTTAGACCGGATGCTCCTAATGTTGGTTGCTCGTGCAGAGGGTAGGCAGGAATAGGTGAGTTCTTGAATTTACTTTAAGCCATAAAATTTAAACTTTTTTTATACGAGGTAGACCTTCTTATTTGTAAACTAAAATTTCCTACAGATGAGTTTTTACAGAAAACTGCCGGACCGCATTTTGATGTTTCCTACATTTGCTGCTTTTGAAAGGAAATAAGATCGGAAGTAATACCAAGTATATAAAAATAAAACCTTAAACGAAACTTAACTTTTAGGCAACAAATTACTAAAGTTATCATCTGAAATTGTTGTACTAAAAAAATTTTTGGTTTACATTTTAATTGTAAAGTTTTGCTACTACCCATCTTTTCGATTATTTTTTAGATCAACGAATAAAATACGAAGAAATTTAGTAAGAAATTTCCACCAAAAAATTATTATTGTTTTTGTTCATAAGTGGTCTATAATCTCTAAAAAACCACTTTCCTTTATTTAATACAATTTCTTTAATGTAAAAAAATTTTTAAATCTTCTTTCATTTTGCAAAAATTCTTCATACGGTTTTGATGGGGAATTGCTATCCATAATGAAAGGGTCTTTGTCTTCAAATTTTAAAGGAGGTCTGTATCTAAAAAATGTGCCTTCAAATCCACATTCCACTCTTTTTAAAAAAACACCCTCTATTTACTTAAAAAATTTTTAAACCTTCTTTCGTTTTGCAAAAATTCTTCATACGGTTTAGATGGTTCTTTGCTGTCCATAATGAAAGGGTCTTTGCCTGCAAGTTTTAAGGAAGGGTTATACCTAAATAGACTCCAATGTCCGCATTCTACAGCTTTTTTCTGTTCTAGCAAAGCATCAACCATTCCACCCTTTATGCCGTGTTCTATACAGGGGGAATAAGCAATAATTAAAGAAACTCCATTATAGTCACTGGCTTCTTTAAAAGCCTTAATACACTGGTTCATATTAGCACCAAGAGCAACAGATGCTACATAAACAGTTTCGTAACTAATAGCCATAGCAGCAAGATTTTTCTTTTTAGTTTTTTTACCACCACAGGCAAACTGAGCAACAGCACCTTTAGGGGTCGCCTTCGAAGCCTGACCGCCCGTGTTAGAGTAGACTTCTGTGTCAAAGACTAAAATATTTATGTTTTCTTGGTAGGCAAACACGTGGTCAAGCCCACCAAAGCCGATATCATAAGCCCAGCCATCGCCGCCAAAAATCCAAACTGACTTTCTAGAAATAAAATGTCTCTCTTTTAATATTTTCTCTTTAAGTATTTTTGCTTCAGGTAAAGAGAGTATAGTCTCAGATAAATTATCCGACTCAATATAATCTACTAAATCTTTTGTAGCTAATGCATTACTGTTAATACTTTTTAATGTACTCATGTATTTTTCATATAGACTTTTTAATTCACTGTCATCAGAAATTTTTGCTAATCTTTCTATATTTTTTCCTGCAGATTCTCTTAAATACTTTCTGCTATGCTCTATTCCAAAACCAAACTCAGCATTATCTTCAAACAAAGAATTCTGCCAAGCTGGACCATGTCCTTCTAAATTAAAAGTATACGGAATAGACCCAGCACTTCCTCCCCAAATAGAGGAGCAGCCGGTAGCGTTGGCAATGTAAATATTAGGTCCAAAAAGCTGAGTAACTAATTTAGCATACGGTGTTTCCCCACAACCGGCACAGGCTCCGGAAAACTCCAAAAGAGGATTTTTAAACTGACTTCCTTTAACACTGAAATTATTAAATTTCTCAAAAACTACATTTTTTTCAGGCAAAGAAACTAAATAATTAAACTGTTTTTGCTGATCGTTTGTTTTTTCATTTTTTTCAATTATTTTCAAAGCTTTTTTTTGTTTTAAACCGGGGCAAACATTTTCGCAAAGTCCACAAGATGTACAATCTTTGCTGGAAATTCCAATGCAAAAATATAAGTCTTCACCTTTAAGGCCAATGGCTTCTTTGCAAACAATTTCACAAGGTGATTTATCTATTTCTTTTTTAGTTAAAATAAAAGGTCTAATAACAGCGTGCGGACATACTAGAGAGCACATGTTACACTGTATGCAATTTTCCTTATTCCAAATAGGCACCGATGTGGCAATGTCTCTTTTTTCAAAAGAAGCTGTTCCTAGAGGAAGTGTACCGTCAAAATAAGGTAAAAATTTAGAAACAGGCAATTCGTTTCCTTCGTATTTATTTAAAACAGCCTGAATATTATTTACAAAACTAACACAAGATTTACTTTCCCTGTAAAAACTGGAATCATCATACGGCCGACTGGTCTTTTCTAAGGTTTCATTACCGTTAGTATTTAGGCCAAAACAATCTCCGTCTTTTAAAATATTTGCTAAATTGTTTGAAAACTTGCGGGCTAAATCGCACTCTTTGCATTGACTAGAGTTGTTTGCAGAAATTTTTTTTTCATCCATTTTTGAACTAGTAATGTCTGGATTACAACTAAATTGCGGACAATCACAACAATCTAAAGAGCAATGTGTATTAGCTCCTTCACAGCTTATATAATCTGTTAAAACATTTTTTGCTTTAGAAAAAGACTCTGGCACAGAAATTTTTTTTACCCTTTCCATTCCTTTTTCAATAGCTAAAAAATTCATAGCAACAATTTTTTCGCCTTTTTCGCCATAAGTTTTTTTTGCAGCCTCTTTCATGTAATTTTTAGCAGATTTTAAATCTATAATCCCGGTTATTTTAAAGAAAGCCGCTTGCAAAATAGTGTTAACTTTTCTATTAAGCCCTATTTCTTTAGCTATTTTTTCAGCATCTACAAGATAAAGCTCTATATTATTCTTAAAAATATAGTATTTAAAGTACTCAGGTAAATTCTTCTCTAAGTCTTCCTCACTAGAATAGGGGCAATTAAGTAAAAATTTTCCGCCCTCTTTAACTTCTTTTATAATTTTTGGGTATTTAAAAATATAAGAAAAATTATGGCAAGCAACAAAATCAGCGGACGTTACATAGTAGGTAGATTTTATTTTACTTTTACCAAACCTTAAGTGAGACACCGTAAGTCCACCTGATTTTTTGGAGTCGTAAGCAAAATACCCTTGAACAAAAAGATCGGTGTTATCGCCTATTATTTTTATAGTGTTTTTGTTGGCACTAACAGTACCATCAGACCCAAGTCCCCAGAATTTACAGGAGTAAATATCTTCAGGAAACGTATAACTTATATTTTCTGTATTTAAAGATAAATTAGTTACATCGTCTTTTATCCCAATGGTAAATTGATCTTTATTAAAATTTAAAATTTTTTCTTTGGCGCAAAAACTCTTCAAGATACCTTTTTCGGAAATAGTACTGCCAATATTTTCTTGTTCATTACTTTCATTTTGTGAAGTTGTATTTTCAGTTTCGTTTTTTTCGTCTGTGTTATACAGTCTTTTTACTGGCTGAGAAAAATTCAATTCTCCCTGGCTATAAAAAAATTCCGAAGGACCTCCATCATGGGCAACTCCGTAGATATTCTCAAAAATGTTACTGTTTTTATTTGGAGTCGGGACTATATTACTGTAAGTTTGTTCAGGACCGAACTGTTTTTCGTGATCAATTAAGTGATCTTTCATGTTATTAAACACTGCAATTATGTCTTTGGGCGAAGTATTTTTTGAAGAAAGACCGTATCTACCTCTAAGAATTTTTACATTTTTAAATTCTGTTCCGAAAAGGGAAGCGCAGACGTCTAGGTAAAGTGGTTCACCTAAAGCACCTGGCTCTTTTGTTCTGTCTAGAACGGAAATTACTTTTACACTCTTTGGTAAAACTTTCAAAAAGTGCTCTTTTGAAAAGGGTCTATATAGTCTTACTTTAACTAAGCCGACTCTTTCGCCGACTTTACTTAAATAATCCACTACCTCTTCAATAGTTTCACAAACAGATCCCATAGCAACTATTATTCTTTCAGGCTCACTGTGACCATAGTAGTTAAATAAATTATAGTCTGTACCTATTTTTTCGTTTATTGTGTTCATGTAATTTTCTACAATATATGGCAAAGAAAAGTAAAAAATATTGCTGGCTTCTTTTAATTGAAAGAATATGTCATCGTTTTGGGCAGAACCTCTAAGTACAGGAGTTTCAGGATTCAGAGCTCTTTTTTTAAAAGAGTAAACAGCGTCTAAGTCCAGTAGATCTTTTAGGTCTTTGTAGTCCCACATTTGAACTTTTTGTATTTCGTGCGATGTTCTAAAACCATCGAAAAAATGTAAAAAAGGAACTCGACTTTTTATAGAGCAAAGATGAGCTATAGCGCTTAAATCCATAACTTCCTGTGGACTATTAGAGCAAAGCATAGCAAAACCAGTTTGCCTACATGCATAGACGTCTGAGTGGTCCCCAAAAATAGACAAAGCATGCCCGGCAATGGTCCTGGCAGCAACATGTATAACACAAGGAAGAAGTTCACCTGCGATTTTGTACATATTTGGAATCATTAAAAGAAGCCCTTGCGAAGCTGTATAGGTTGTAGCTAAACTACCAGATGTTAAAGCGCCGTGTAGTGCGCCAGCCACTCCCGCTTCGGACTGCATTTCTACCACTTTAACTACGTTACCAAAAAGGTTTTCTTTTCGGGAAAGTTCAGAGTATCTATCTACAACATCGGCCATAACAGAAGAAGGCGTTATTGGGTACACAAATGCAAGCTCAGTAAAGGCATAAGAAACATAAGCTGCAGCTGTATTACCGTCTATAGTTTTAAGTTTTCTATTTACTAGCACTTTATTTTTCCTTTTCTTAAAATACTCTGGGGATTATAGCAAATACGTGTTGTTTTTGGAAGTTTAAGGAAGAAAGGCAGGCATTTTAATTTTTTAAAAGTTCTAAATCTTTAAAATATTGTGAGTTCGTATTTAATAGTGAGATTTTTGAAAACAAATAGTTGTTTTTACAATTTTAATGTGATAAAATGAAAGCACCGTGATTTATATTTATTTTTTTAAAGAAGTGCTTTTATGTTTGGTAAAAAGTTTTTTGGTACAGTAGCTTTAGGGAGTGCTACGGTTGGTTTAGTTGGAGGTACTGGGAGTATTTTTGCATGTGAACCTTATTGCGAGTATTTTGCTCCATGCCGCATTTCATACAGTCGAAAGGCTGAGATTCTTAAAATGAGAGGCACAGAATTGTTGCAAGAGATTGTAAATGCTTATCATTTCTCAAAATCTGAAACGGAACAGTTCATGAAAGATTTGTGCGATGGGTCTCGTAAAGAATCATATTTAGGTTGGGCTTGTGTGTATTATACTTTTAATGATCATGGTTGTGTACAGGTAGAGTTTCGGGACCAGATAGTTGGCGCAGTTTGTTTTAATTTGGAATTAAATGCTGAAATGGTGAATTCGATAACTAAAAACGCCGACATTAGTAAAATATTGTTTAAGCAGTAAATTATTTTCTATTTAGCACTGTAGAATTAGTGAGTTTTAGATAAAGTATTTGGAACAAATTTAGGTTTTGTTGTCTTTTCTTACTCCGGGTGGTATAGAAGTGTTTTTGGGGGTATAGAACTTTTACTATTTTGAAGGAGGATTTTTATGTTTGGTAAAAAGTTTTTCGGTACAGTGGCTTTAGGGAGTGCTACGGTTGGTTTGGCTGGCAGCGCAACAGTGTGCGCTGCTCCTCCACCTTGGCTAGTGCCTCAGTTGGCTAAAGAACAGTTGCAGGGAGTTGTAGATTTTTTTGGGCTTTCTAGAGATGAAACAGTAGATATGTTACACGAGGTAAACAATAAGTTGTCTCAGCATAATGTGTCTGATTTTAGAGAGAGTGGATTTAATCCAGGTGAATTGTTTTCTTATGTAAAAAAAAGGCTGGACGGCCCAGAAAAACTATATGTGTATGTTTTTTCGGATCGTAATGTCTTCGAAAATGACGAAGATCCCCGTTACCTGGAGTTTTTTAGAAAGGACCGCGGATATTATCGTGCAAATTTTGTAGAGCTTGATATAGCAGACTTGAATTCTATAACGTTTAAAAAATAGATTTTGATTTTGTAGGTATAGTTTTTTTAAATAAAGAGTTGGTTATTTTATTTTAGTGCAGTAAAATGAGGTTATTTTTTTATTTTTTTGGAGGTATTTTTATGTTTGATAAAAAGTTTTTTAGTACAGTGGCTTTAGGTGGAAGCGCAGTTAGTTTGGTTGGGAGTGCGGGGCAAGTTTTTGCAAAAGATTTTGGGATTTCTGATGAGGAAAAAATTGCTGCTTTACAAAAACTTGTGGATTGGCTTGATGTGTCTAAGTCTGATTTTGAACAGTTGTGCGTTAAAGCAGAGGCTGCACTCCATATGGCTGAGCAGGATATGAAGAGGGAAAATTTCTTTTATCCTCTTGATAAAAAAATTTTAGCTGTTTTCGAGGACGGATCTTTTGGAGGTGATTTTTATTTCTACAATAAAATACCATTCAACCTGTACGATTACTGGCATGTGAGCTTGAAAGAACTACGCTATTATCTACGTGAACTAAAATATAACCCTTCGCTGTTGGAATCAATAAGATTTAAAAAATAAGCTTACATTTGTTGAATTTTTATTTTGTGTAAAACGTTGGTTTTGTAAGTGCTTTTTCAATAGGTAGCTTTAGCGTCTGTTGTTGGTGGTTGTGGGACATTTGGAGCCTAAAAATTGTAATACAAAAAAACCAAAGCGCAGCCTTCTAATACAGACACTTTGCACTTTTTAGCAGTAATCTCGTTGCTGATGCCTATTGGAGAGTTCGACTCTAAATATTCTTCTTCTAAATTATATTTAAGTCCCGTATAGCTAACTTTACATCTTTCAATGCCAAAAGGGAAAACAGAAACGGTGTTCCCAATGTCACCCTGGATTGCTTTTGTTTCACCGGCTTGAATAATAAAGACTTCAAAGTCGTCAGCTATTAATTTATGCTTTATATTTTTCTTGCTTAAGTATTTTGCAATACAAAAATTAGCGAAAGAGTGGTCGGGTCTTTGCCCTAGCCCGCCAAAAATATTAATCTCTGTTGCACCTAATTTCGTAGCTTTTTTAACGGCAAAGAAAGTATCAGTTAAATCTTTTTCTTTTGGCAAAGTAATTATCTTAGTTCTTTTTTTAATTAATTCTTTAAGAAATTTTTTTTTAAAACTTCTTTTAAGTTCTAGCTTAATATCGCTTTTTTTTGATGTTAAATCTGTTCTACCTTTAAGACCTTCAAGAGTATTACAAGTTTTTGATTTTTCAAAATTTGCTTCCTTTCCGTTGGTTACATAGAATAGCGAAGAAGTTTTGATTTTTAGAGGACAAAAGTTTTTCTCTCTGCTATTTAAAAATCTCTTTTCCTCTGGCGATTTTCTTTTAAAATCAGTTACTAAATTATGATTATTCTTAGTGTAAACTTTTTTGAAAAGACCTAAAATCAAATCAAAATACTTATTTACAGTGTTAAAAAAAGGTAAAACGCGTTTTTTGTTTTTTTTGAAAATAGAAGAATCCATGTCCCCTAAGAATAAATCTGGTGCAAAGTTAATTCTTTCTAAATGATTAATGCCACCATCAGCAGCAATAACAAAATCAGACTTTATACACTCACTTAAAAGTTTAGAATAATCATTTAAAGAGGCACTCCCAACAATAGTACATTTCATAACTTATAAAATCAAAAATATTTATAAAACTAAAACCACCACTAAATTGTAACAAAAAAAGAAAAAAACTAATATACAGATCAACCTGTTTACCAGAAAGTTTTATATAAAACAAAAATGTTAGTACTAAAGTCAGGCAATTTAAATAAAAAGCCTAAGTAAATCTTCAAAGTGTACTTACTTTTAGGGCATAACTTCTTAAATTTTAAGATTTTAAATTATTCCTCTTATATATACTCTTTTGTGATTGCCAAAAAGTTAATACTTAAAGCACAAGATTTTATCTTAGTAAAAAATTTATATACTAAACTACTAACCGAACCTAGAAAAAAGCTAAAAAAATATCAAAACATCCCTAAGTACTCTGTACAAATAATAAATATTGATTAAAAATAAACACAGTAAAGAATAATATGAGTAAAATATATTATATCTTTATTTAAAAATTTTTGTTTAAACCGTTCTCACTACTATTTTTTGAACCTTTTCATCTAATAAAATACTAAAAGACAAACAAATTTATAGAACTTTAAAACCTAAATAGTCTAAATAACTTTAACAAATTCAGATTAAACTAAGTATTTTTTAAAAAAAGAGTCTATTTTGCTAAAAGGAATTTTTTCTAAATTATCATAAAGGTCTGTATGAACAGCATCTTCTACTATAAATAGCTCTTTATTTTCCTGGTATTTACCTTTTTTCATTTTTCTAAATTCATCTTCACTAAAATATCTAGAGTGCGCTTTTTCACCGTGAATTAAAAGTACAGCACTACGGATTTCGTCAGAATACTCGCAAATAGGCTGATTTATAAAAGAAATACACCCTGTTTCTGCCCAGCCATCGTTAGAGTTGCCGCTACGCTTATGATACGCCCTTCCCTTATAGTACTCTGAATAGTCTTTAACAAAAAAAGGTGAATCATCTGGTACCGGTAAAGGTAAGCATCCACCCGCCATTTTATAAGACTTATTTTTAAAATCAAGAGTACGCTGAGTATTAAGCCTAGTCTTCAGTTTATAACGACTTTCTTCACTATTTTCTTCATCAAAGTATCCATTAGATGTAACTCTAGACATATCGTACATTGTAACAGCAACAGTTGCTTTTATTCTGGTATCTAGTGCAGCCACATTAACGGCAAAACCTCCAAAACCACATATTCCTAAAATACCTATTCTATTTTCATAAACCTTTTCATTACTAGAAAGATAGTCAACTGCTGCTTGGAAATCTTCCGTGTTAATATCAGGGGAGGCCATACGTCTTGGAAATCCACTGCTTTCACCAGTAAAGGATGGGTCAAAAGCAATAGCTATATACCCCAGCTCTGCCAACTTTTGCGCATAAAGACCAGAACATTGCTCTTTTACGGCTCCAAACGGTCCACTAACAGCAATAGCCGGGGATCTTACTGAAGATTTATTGCTTTTAGGCTCATACCAGTCCGCCACAAGATTTATTCCATATCTATTTAAAAAATTTATTTTTTTGTTCTTTACATTTTCACTCTTTCTAAAAGTTTTATCCCACATTTCTTCTGCAAAAAATTTTTTTTGCAAGACTCTACACCTCTTTTATTTTAAATAATTTTTAAAAGTATAAACTATAAAACACGCCTGAGTTTATAATAAAATTTCTGAATTGACAATTGTTAATTAAAATTGGTAGTAATAAAAAATAAACTGAGTAGGTCGGGGAAATTTTTGAAATATCGCCGGTAAGAAAAGTATATAATTATTAAATTTATAGTATTTTTTAGAAATTGCGGTAACTTTATTTTTACCTGTTTAAACAAAAGTTTAACAATAAATATCCGAGTTTAGCATGCCCCTAGGTTAATACAATCAGATAAGCTGTAAATGTTAAAATATGTAAATTATAATTTGTTTATATTCCAATAAAATAAAATAAGCATTCGTCTTCCTAAAAACTTTCTTGGAATGAAGTTTTTTGAAAACCTCATGAATCTAATTTCCATTTTCACTTATGTGATAAAAATACTAAAATCTAAAAATTACAAAATATAACGTTAAGTAGGCCAAGACGACAAAATTCGCAGCATATAAGACATATTTTTCAAACATCTTATGGAATAAATTAGTCATTCGTAGGCTAATAGTTCTGAACCTTATTCGAGGGCTTTGTATAAAATACTGCAAATGTCTAAAAGAGATAAGTACTAAAACTAAATAAAAGCGACAACCAAATTAGCTTCGAATTCTTAAATTTTAATACTTATATTTTAAGAAAAATCACATATTTCAAAGTCACTTTAACTTAAAGAGTAATCTTTTGCTTGCAAAAATATATTTACAGTTAAGATAGTAAACACTTAAAAAATTATATTTTTTCTAACTTAGAAGTTCTAGAAATAGAAAGTATTATTCCAATTTGAGCTAAAAGCATTACAAGAGAAGTTCCGCCATAGCTAAAGAAGGGAAGACTTATGCCGGTATTAGGCATAGTATTAGTTACAACAAAAATATTAAGAATTACTTGTATTCCAACTTGCGCTGTGAGGCCTATTCCAAGAAGAGTGCCGAATCTGTCTTTTGCTTTCATAGATATAATTATCCCTCTCCAAACAAGCAAGGCGAATAAAACCAAAATTAAAAAAGCCCTAATAAATCCTAGTTCTTCACACACAACAGAAAAAATAAAGTCATTGTAAGGCTCCGGAATATAAAGATATTTCTGCCTAGACTTTCCAAGACCTAAACCTAAAAGTCCACCTGACCCTATTGCGTAAAGACCTTGCCTGGTTTGCCAAGTATCTGCTCCACATTCAGGGGAAAAAGGGTCTAGCCATCCTTTTACCCGCCCGTTGGCATAAGTTAGTTTGTCTGTAAATAATACTACATACGCTACTGCCGCCAGGGCTAAAAGTAACACAATTCCAAACCATCTAAGCTTTATTCCACCAATGTAGAGCATACCACCGGCTAACAAAACTACTATTATTAAACAAGATATATGAGGCTCTAAAAATAGAAGAAAAGCAGTTCCAGCTAGCAAAATAGCGTAAGGTAAAACGCCATACTTAAAAGTTTTCATTCTGTGTATATTTAAAGATATAAAATGTGCAAACGAAAGAACTATAGCAAATTTAGTGACCTCCGAAGGCTGAAAACTTAAAGGCCCTAAAGAGATCCACCGGTGAACTCCATTCACAACAGGCATCACCAAAACTACACAAAGCATAATAAAAGATACTACCAAAATTGGTACTGCTAACTTATGTAAATAATGGTAATCCACATAAGAAACAGCTATCATAGACGCTATTCCTAAAATTGCCCATATAGCTTGGTTTCTTATGAAGTAGTAGCTGTCCCCGTGCCTAAAATAGTAAGCGTTCGGGTAAGACGCAGAAAATAGCATTATTAAGCCTATTACTAACAAAAGCAGTGTTATAAAAAGAAGAGGGAGATCTAGCCCTGATCGAACAGAAAATATTTTTATTTTACTTTTTAGCGATTGCCTACGTGAAGAGCTGGCGTCAGTACCAGACGATATATCGCTAATTTTTCTTTTTTTTCTAAACAAAAATTTGACCTCTCTTTTTAAGTGTACAAAAGTAAAAGCATCGCTATAACACCACAAAAAACAGTAACTGCACTAGCAATAAAACATATTTTATTTTCACTAAATTTTAAAAGCTCAAAATGGTGATGAATAGGTGTCATTTTAAATAGTCTTTTACCTTTTGTAGCCTTAAAGTAAGAAACCTGTAAAATCACACTAAACATTTCTATGTAGTAGACAGATCCAATTATTATTAAAAAAAATGGGACATTCATAGTAAAAGCTACTGAACACAAAAGACCACCTAAGAATAAAGAGCCTGTATCCCCCATAAATACCTTAGCCGGGTGAATATTAAAAAGAAGAAATCCAAGGCAAGACCCAGCAAATATTGATACTAAAATTCCTAAAATTTGATAATTTAAGATAAAAGCTATGGCCAATAAAAAACAGCTAGCGAAAAAAGTTACAGATATATTAAGACCGTCTATGCCATCTGTAAGGTTTACTGCATTAACAGTGCCAACAATAAAAATGGCACTCAAAATCCAATAAAAAATTCCCAAGTCGATTTCATTAAAAAAAGGAAACTTTATTGTAGTAATTTTATTGAATCCACATATTATTTGAGTAAAACTTTTAATAAACAAATATAAAAATGCAACTAAAAATTGTAAAGCTAACTTCTGTTTTGGAGTTAAGCCTAAGTTCTGCTTTTTAGTTATTTTTATGTAGTCGTCAAAAAATCCTATAAAACCAAAAGACAAAGCCATTAAAAGACCATATATTGTGCTAAATAGGCTATAGTTAAAATAGTTTTTGTCAAAAGACCAACCGCTAAAAAAAAGATCTTTTATTAGGAATTTGTAATAAATTGGAAAAAATACAGCACAACATATTAATATAGCTGCAATAAATATTACCCCTCCCATAGTAGGAGTGCCTTCTTTAGACTTGTGCCAAGACGGCCCTATTTCCAGTATAGTCTGTTTTGCTTTAAATTTTTTTAATATAGGTATTACAATTTTACCTAAAGCAAAAGTAATAATAAAAGAAGTTATTACCCCCAATGTAGTTAAAATAAAGACGGTATTATCCAAATTTTGGCTCCTTGCTTTTTTATATCTTCTATACTTTAATTTCAGAAAATTTAAATCCTGTATCAATAAAAACAAGATAGTATATTTTTTAAAGTTAACTATTTATTTATCAAACCTTAAATAAATAGTTAAATTAGAAAACCTCTCCTACCATACCAAACTCCACACCATTAATAAAAAACTTCACTATTTTAAATATACTCCTCTTCTAGATTATATATTAAAAAAATCTAAAATATTAAACTTCTTTTAAAAAAGCTGCGCAAAAATGGGTCAACTAATATAAAATAGTTACTAGTTTTAAAATTTAAAAGTTTATAGTCTAAAAAAAGGTACATATAGACGAAGAGCAATTTTGTTTTAAGAAAAAATATTACACTTTAAATTGGTCCAGTTTTAAAACTAACTTTAAAAACTTTTTTCTAAAAAAATATAATTAAAACGTTGCTAAAAAACATTGGCAACCGGCAAAACAATCTATGACTTAAAAATCCATAATACTAAAATAAACACATACTATTCATTATGGAATTTTTTTAAAGCAAAGTTTATTGCTTAAATTTCCTAAATTTAGTAATAACTAATTTTCAAAGGCGGTTAACAAAGAAGGGAATAATAGAAGACTTTAGGTAATATACTAAAAAAATTTTTAGTAAAATCCTTTGATGATTTCACTTACAGTATTTAGCACAAAAATACACTTTTTATGGCTCAACTTTAAGCTGACTTTGGGAACTTTTAGTAAAGTAAACTTAATCTGTTTCTACTGTTGATTCTTTCTTTACAAAAGTCACCTCAATAACGCTACTTTGCTTAACTATAGTGCCTGGAGGTATACTTTGACTTGAAGCTATGAAATTACTGCCTACACCTCCGTTATTTACACCTTTTATTACTAAATTAAGTTTTAAGTTGCTGGTTTCTTTATTTACAAAAGCCAGAGTTTTTCCAACAAAATTTGGAACTTTTACTACTCTTTCTTTAGATTCTTTGTCTGTATATAAAACAACAGTCCCTCCTTTGCTAACAACAGTCCCAACAGGAGGATTCTGAGCAACTACGTATTCCCCGCTGCCATAAACTATAGGAACTAGATCCATCTTTTTCAGCTTATTGGCAGACTCGCTTAAAGAGGACCCAACCAACATAGGAACACTAACATTTAAATTAACTATTTCATCTTCACTAAACTTTTGTTCAACCTCCAAGTAAGGTAGCACATCTGCCATAATTTTTCCTGCAGTTGGTGCCGCCACTTGCGAGCCAAAATGATTAGGCCCAGTAGGGGTATCGTAATAAACAAGCAAAATATATTTAGGGTCATCACTTGGAGCTATAACGCAGCATGAAGAAATATAATCTAATCTGCCGGCTCTACTTTGACCAATTTTTTCTGAAGTTCCAGTTTTTCCCCCTATTCTATACCCAGGAACGTAAGCATTCTTAGCGCCACCCTCTTTTGCAGTAAGCCCCATAAGGCTTCTTATTCTTTTAGAAGTATTTTCAGATATTACCTGTCTCTTGCACACCCTACCATAAGACTTTTTAATTTTACCGTTATGATCTACAATTTTTTGTACTATATATGGCTGTAAGAGATATCCGCCGTTTACACCAGCAGCAGCTGCACAGACCATTTGTATTGGAGTTACGGTAAAGTTTTGACCAAAAGAGGCAACGGTTAAATCCATTGGGGCCATGGAGCCGTCTTCATTAAAGAAAATACCATTTGCTTCACCCGGGAGATCTATACCTGTTTTTTCTGTAAACCCAAAACTTTGGTAATACTTATAGAATCTTTTTGCACCTACCATTTGCCCAATTTGTATGAAGGCAGGGTTGCAAGAATTACAAAAAGCCTGGTCAAAAATTTGAAGGCCATGCCCTCCGTGCTTGTGACATCTTACACTTTTAGCACCCTTAAAAGGTATAATGCTTCCGGTACAATTAAACCTTGTGCTATCGCTTATTAGGTTTTCTTCTAAAGCCATGGAAGAAGTTATTATTTTAAAAACAGACCCCGGAATATATGTATCGCTTACAGCTTTGTTTCTGTATTGTTTTTCCCTAAGTTCTGAAAGCAGTTTCTTTTTTTCTTCGCCGTCTGGTAATTTTTCTAAATACGCCTTTTCCTCTTCATTATAAATTTTAAAAGGTTCATTTAAGTCAAAGCCATCCTTTACCGCCATTCCTAAAATTTTTCCATCATTTACATCCATTAAAATGGCGCAAGCTCTGTTAATTACTTTGTTATTTATTATCCCCTCTTCTAAGTGTTTTTCCAAAAAATGTTGAACAACTTTATCCAAAGTTAAAACTATGTCAAAACCATTTTCTGGTTCTATCATTTTTTCGTAGTCAAAAGGCATATCTGTTCCAACTGCATTTTTTGCGGTCTTTAACCTGCCACTTTTACCTGTTAAATATTCATCGTAATACTTTTCTAGCCCATAAAGCCCCTGATTATCTACCCCAGTAAAACCTATTACCGCTGAAGCAAAATCCCCGCACGGGTAATACCTTTTGTTGTCTTCAATTAATCTTATACCAGAATCTATTTTATTTTTACTTTTAAACTCTAAAATTTTATCTTTTACGTCTGATTCTATTTTTCGTTTAAGGACAACATAATAGCTCTTTATTTTAGTCTTTTCTAAAATTTCCTCTTCTTTCAAATCTAATATTTTTGAAAGCTCTCTTGCTACAAGTTCTTTTTTAGAGTCGTCTTTTAAGTAAACAGGCTCCAAAACTACCGTCCAGACAGTAGCACTTTGGGCTAGAGGTTTTCCGTTGCAGTCGTAGATAGTTCCTCTTTTAGCGTTAATTTTCGTATCTTTTAGTTGTTGCTCTATGGCCATTTCTTGGAGCTCTTTACCCTTCATTATTTGAAGGTAAAAAAGCCTAGCAAAACAAATACCAAACCCTAAAAAAATTAAAGACGCTAATACAAAGAGGGATCTCCTCCAAATTCTAATATTTGTTCCTCTTGACATTTAAAAAGCTCCGCTAAACCAATAAACCAAGAACAAGACTTCGCTAATATGAATATTCTTTTTTTATTTTATTTATTCAAATTTATGTACTCTATTTGGGAAGAATCAGCTTTTTGCATATCTAAATCTTTTGCTAAAGCTTCTATTTTGTCTGAAGAAAAGTTTTTATTGTGTTCGACCTCCATTTGAGTGTATCGGCTTGCTTTTTCATTTAGTTCCATATTTTTTAATCTTATTTTATCTGTTAGCTCTGTTAGTCTAATTTGGCTAAAAATAATAGATCCTACACTTGCAATACACATTAGGGAAAAAGAAATAACTTTAGCCCTAAAAGAAAATGCCTCTAACTTTTTTCTTTTTTTATTTACCTTTATTTTTGGTAATACTAAAACATTATTTTTTTCTTTTCTTTCTTCAAATAAAGATAAATCATAAGCTACGCTACTATATTTTGAATTCATTTAAAAAACCTCTTTTTCCTTTTATTTTTTGATATTGTTTAAAAAGCTTATTGTTTGCCAACTTATTGTGCTTTTAAAGTTTCTATTTTTTAGGCTACTAATGTTAAGCACAAGAGTCTTTATTCTATTTGCTAAAAAACAGTCTTTTCCCGTAACTACTTACTTTTTACTACTAATCAAAGCCTCTAATTTTTAAATCAAGGTTTTAATTGCATCTTCTACTTTTTCAAAAAATGTTTTTTTATTACTGCCCAAGTGATTATTTAATCAACTAAGCTCTATCTTTTCAAAAGTTCAAAAATTTCTTTTTAGTCTTTAAAGGTAAAAATAAAAAACTATCCTTAAATTTTTTCGCAAACTCTAAGTTTTGCGCTTCTGCTTCTGGGGTTCTTTTCTAATTCTTCAAAGGAAGGCTTTACTGCTTTTTTTGTTACCAACCTAGCTAAAGGACTCTTTTCACAAACACAAACTGGAAAGTCTGGTGGGCAAGTGCAACCTCTGCTTAAGCTGGAAAAAAACCTTTTTACAATTCTGTCTTCTAAAGAGTGAAAAGTTATAACTGCCATTCTACCTAAACTAGAGAGCTTTTCAAAAGAAAGAGCCAAACTTTTTTCTAGTATTTTTAGCTCAGAATTAACATATATTCTTATAGCCTGAAAAGTCCTTCTTGCCGGGTGACCTTTTTCTTTAAGCGCTTTTTGAGGCATTGAGTCTTTTATTATTTTTACTAAATCAAATGTATTTTCTATTACTTTTTTACTTCTTTCTTTAACTATATTTTTAGCAATTAAGTAAGCATATTTTTCTTCGCCGTAATCTCTAATTACTCTAAAAATATCTTCAATAGAAAAACTGTTCACAAAATCTTTTGCACTTAGGCCCTCTTTGCTCATTCGCATGTCTAAAACAGAGTCTTTATGATAAGAGAAACCCCTTTTTTCTTCGTCTAGCTGGTAAGAAGAAACTCCCAAATCAAAGATTACTCCGTCAACAAAAGGGATGTTCAGATTACTAAGAACACTGTTTATATTAACAAAATTATCTTTAATTATAAAGACATTTTCCTGATTTTTAAATTTTTCTTTCAAAATTTTAATAGCATCCGGGTCTTGGTCTATGCACACTAGCTTCCCATTAGAATTAAGATTTTCTAAAATAGCCCTTGAATGCCCGCCGCCACCAGCTGTAGCATCTACGTAAATTCCATCAGGCTTCACATTTAGAAAATCAACACTTTCTTCTAAAAGTACGGTTTTATGTAAAAACTCCAAAACAAAAATCCTTTTTTATTCGCTACAGAAATATTTCACTAACCAAAATGTAGTTTTATTAAAAACTTTAAAACATTAGTCTTCTTAAATTTATATAAACTGCTTAGAAAAAAATAATAGTTTTCAACCCCGCTAGATAAAACACTACCGGCTTTCGACTATCTATACAAGCAACACTTTTAAACACAAGCTATAAACTAAAAATACTCTCATTTGTTTTAAAAATTTTCTACTAAATCTTATCTATTTAAAGAAGCTCTAAATTTTCAAGGTACTAAAGCTCTGAGCTCAAAGAATAATCAAGGGAAAAACCTAGAACAAACCACCAATATTATTTTTCCGTTAGTAGTTCGCGCAATCAACGTAGTTAGTCTTTTCGCCGCCTAATTTTTATAAACTAAAGCCCTAAAAGATCCATTGCATTAAGTGCATCCTCTTTTGTGAGAGTTTTACTAAGCTCTTTCCAGTCGTCACTGTTCCATATCTCTACTCTGCTAGAAACCCCTACAAACGTAACGTCTTTCTTTAAGTTTGCATAAGCCCTTAAGTTAGCTGGTATTAAAACCCTACCTTGCTTGTCTGTCTCTACATTTACAGCACCAGAGAAAAAAAACCTTTGAAGTGTTCTTGCTTTAGAAATAGGCATATCCCGGATTTTCTTTTCAATGATTTTCCATTCCTCACACGGCAAAACAAACAGGCAGCTGTCTATACCTTTAGTTATAAAAAAGCTGCCGCCGATGTCTTCCCTGAACTTTGTAGGTATGGCAACTCGCCCTTTTGCATCTAGACTGTGCTCAAACTCGCCTATAAGCATTTCTAAAACCACTTCACGGCAAAAAGTTAAAAATTCAGGGATTTACTCTCTACTTTTCCCCACTTTTCACCACAATTGATTATAGATCTCCCCTAAATAAAAAGCAACAAGCATTTTATTTTGGCAGCACTAAAAGAGGTTACAAGTACTAGGCAAATTAAATGCAAATCTTAAAATTTAGAGTATAAAAACTAAAAGGTGCCCAAGAAAAATTCAATAGAAAAAGTTAAAAATAGTTTTTAAAAGTTAGTACAATTATATTCATATAAGTTGAATATAATCACAAAAGTACTAAAAAGCATTGAATTAGTGCAAAATGCAAACTGGTTAGACCTACTTTTAAAATCGTTTTTCACCGAATTAGACTTAAATTTATACTCTATAGGAAAATTTAAAAATCTTATTTTAGTGGCTTTGTGCCTCGGTTTTTTTGTGTTATCTTTATTTATTCGGGAACAGGCATGGAAAAAAATATTTAAAGTCAAAAGGTCGAAATCTATCATATGCATGATTTACGTCACAAAAAGGGACCACCAAAGATAGTGACAACACAAAACTTTCAGAAGTTAAAATCAAAGCATTTTTGAGAAGATCATTTCCCATCCTTTTAATCGCATCAAGATAGCTATGTTTTTTGCGCTATCTATATTTTTGCCTGAAACCCCTAACCTTAACCTTAGTTTTCCGTTCACCAGTTGAAAATTTGACTGTAAACCCTCTGTCATAGAAATAGCATGCACATTAACTGCAGCAGCAGCATCCTTTTTTCTATAATAATTTATTTGGCTCCGTGTTCTTTTTAGTTATTGCTACCTACACCAGTCCGACCAATTGACTGTTCCCCGCTTTTTAAATTTTAGACCTGAAGATTCCATCATTTGTTTTTTGTATATTACCGATAATAATCTTACCCTTGCTAATTTATGTAAATTCTTCATTATTTCTTTCTTCGAGGATTATTTTTTATTTTATTAACTTTAAGTCCAAGATTAAAACAAAAACAATACGCCAAACGAAAAGCACTATAGCAAAATAAGATGGAACGAATAAGCTTAAAAATAGCAGCAAATCTAGACTCACCGCCTAAACTTATGCCGTCTTTTACGAAAAGTAACCATCTCACAAAGTTGTATTTAAAGCTAATATAGTTTTACTTTTCTTCTTCGGTCGTTGCTTTTAGCTATATAGCAACTATAATTATCTAAAAAATCAGGAAAATAGACTATTTTAATCTTAAATATAGGGTGCTAACTTAAATATTTTGATTTTTAGAGCAATTTAAAGATCCCTCGGCTAAAAAATTATTGCTATATTTTATATTGGGGGTTAGTTTATCGTAAAAGGTTTTAAGATTTTAATTTATTATTAAGAGAATTTTTAAATGAAAATTAATAAAAGGCAAAAATTTGTTGCTCTCTTTATCGTGTGTCTTTTAGCTGTTGTTGCATTAATAATTAGTGTTTTTGAAAATTTAGGGGTAACTAATTGGCATAATATTTACAAAAGTGTAGGAGTAAAAGAAGTAACAGACGTAATTAGTGATTATGATATGTCTGCACATTTTATTGATGTTGGAAAAGCAGACAGCATATACATAAACTGCAAAGACAAAAGTATTTTAATAGATGGTGGAGAGCAAGATACATACAATACGGTTTTAGAATATTTAAAAAAACTAGGAATAAAAAGTTTAGATTTAGTTGTTGCAACTCATCCTCATAGTGATCACATTGGTGGGCTACCAGAGGTGTTAAATGAGTTCAAAATTTTTAAAGTCTTTATGCCAAAAGTAAAGGACAGTCTAGTGCCAACTTCCAAGATATATGAAAAATTTCTTTTAGCAATAGACAAAAATAAAGTCCCTGTAAAGGTCCCTACACCAGGTGAAACTATAACTTTAGGCGAATTAGAAATAAAAGTGTTAGCTCCTAATGGATTTTATGATAACGTAAACAACCATTCTATAGTTTTAAAAATTATATATAAAGATGTGAGCTTTCTTTTTACAGGGGACGCAGAGAAAGAATCTGAAAGTGACATTTTAAAAAAAAATTATGACATTAAGTCTACTGTGCTAAAAGTTGGTCACCATGGAAGCAAGACTTCGACTACTAAAGAATTTTTAAGAAAAGTTAGTCCAAAGTATGCAGTTATTTGTGTTGGTGAAGACAAGTATAATCTGCCGAAAAAAGAGACGATTACTAAATTAAAAGAATGTGGAGCTGAAATTTACAGAACCGACATAGACGGAGATGTTGTAATAGCAACAAACGGTAAAGCCGACAGTATAAAAATTGTTACTAGCAAAAACTAACATAAGTAGTATACTAGAACACACTAAAACTTCAGGAAATCGTGAAAACTAGATGCACATGTTAAAGAGTAATGTGTAGAACAAGAAAAATATTCCGAGTGTGCCCAAAAAAAGTTATATGCAAATTTTCCGTGTAAAGGTATCGATACTGCTTAGCACAATTTTTTCTAACACATACGGTTTTGTTGCCACCAGATTTTGCAGGCTATTTAAAGGTTAGTTTATCTTTACAAGATGAGCAGAGTTAAGACTAATTAAGAGAGCAAATCAATGCCGGAAAGATAAATAAAAACTTTAAAAATATAGAATTTTGAAATAAGCGAAGAATTAACAAATTTTTATAAATTTATGCGGTTTGTTTTTGGGACTTTGTTGCTTTTTTATTTATACAATCAATAGCTTAGTGCTATGTATCTAGTTTAGGTGCCACCACGAAGTGTTCTGTAAACATAGTTAATATGGCTATTTTAAATAAATTTTCTGAAATTCGAAAATTATATATCTTTTGTAATATTGTACAATTAATATTGATTTTTAATTTTATTTATGATATAATTAACCAACAAGTTTGAAATTTTTTGGAAGTTTATGTTATGGACCGTTCAAAAAGAGTAGCATCGATGTTGCTGGCTACTAGTTTAGCTGGAACTGCCGGGGCAAATGTTTCTACCGGTATAAAACTTACTAATTTTTTAAACGGAGCAACAACAGTCTTAACAACGGCTGCAAAACCTTTTGTAGCCGTGGCTATTTTTTCAGTCAGTGCTTTAGGCTTGGTCGGATACAATTTATATGGTGCGGCAAAGTGGGGAAAAAACAAACTTTTCGGTAAAAAAGCTGAAGAGCCTAAAAAAGAGCCTAAAGACGCATCTAATAAAAACATAGAAAAGGAAGCATTACCTTCTAAGTTTAGTAATTTTAAAGACCGTATTAAAAAAGCTTTGGAAAACATGGATTCTGTTATGGTAAATACGTACCATAGTTCCATATCATTGGCACACTTGAAAAATAATAATAATAATTTTATAAAAATAACTAAGTTGAAAAGTGAAAATATAGAAGTAAGGCTAAACTATAAATGTTTTAAGGCAAACAATATTTGCGATATTGAAAAGGCCTTGAATGATTTTTTTGAATACAGCAAAATAGATTTGCGTGTAAAACCGATAGAAAAAGAAAATCCCTCTTTAGACGACATAAAAATTGTAGACAAAAAGGATTATGATAATATTTACCATGTGAAAATTGGGGACCTTATAGATAAAAAGGTAGAAGATAAAGACAGCGCCGCGGAATTGACTGAAGAAGAAAAAAATGCAGTCTATGCTTTAATTAAGTGTGCTGAAAAAGAGATTAAAGAGAAGGAAGAGAGAAAGAGAAATTTTTTGCAAAGTAGTTCTAATTCCTTAAAAAACAATAAAACAGAAGAAGAAAAGAAAAAAATAAGGGAACAAAAAGAGTTTAATAAAAAACAAGAAAAAGAAACTGAAGAAATTTTAGAGAAGGCACTGGAATTAGATAGGAAAAATGAGAAAAAACTTTTCAGAGGGAAAGCTGAAAAATTTTTTAATGGTGCAAAAAATTTTTTGGTGAACACTGCACCGAAAGCTATTTTGTCGTTTTTAAGGTCTAGTGAAAAACTTAAAGATGTAAATAGTAACAAAAAAAGAGTAAAAGAAAAAACAAAAAATTCCCCGAAAGTTAGTGCACAAGAGTGGGAAAATTTTAAAAAACAATTGAAATACAAGTTAGAAAACGAAGGATCTATTACGTTGTATGTAGATAAAGACTCTGTATCATTAAACATAAACCATTTTAATTTTATAGAAATAAAAAAGACGTCTAGTGGGACTGTAAACGTAAGAATAGGTCAAGATGGTATATCGCATGTTATGAAAGATTTTTGTGATATTGAAAAAGAGCTAAACGAATTTTTTACGCGTCATGATATCGATTTTCGTGTAGCTCCAATTGAAAAAGCTAAACCCTCTTTAGACGATATAAAAATTGTAGAAAAAAGTCATTTCTATAGTGATTGCAATGTGAAGATAGGTGGTGACCAGTTAAAAGAAAATTCAGAAAAAAATAATCTTGAACCAACAAAAAATAATGAGGACGATATCTTGCTAAGTATCACCAACAGCAAAGAAGGTGAAAAAGAAATAATAAAGAACTATACTAAAAAAAGTGACAAAATTAGAATAGATGAATTTGAAGGTATAAGAAATGAAGAAGGAAACAATAAAGCAGAGATAAACCACTCCGAAAGGAAAGAAAAAATAAAAGAAAAAGAACAGGACGAAAAGAAATCTTTCAAAAATATTGGTTCTAGTTATGAAGATATAGTTAGTTTAAATAGAAAAACATCTAAAGATGTTATCGATTCTATTTTTGAAAAAACTTTAGAAAACATTTGGCAACCCTGGAAAAACTTTAAGAAGTATTTGCAGAATACTCTTGTAAAAGATTGTTGTTATGTAAGTTCTCCGTGGAAAGATACTATTACTCTCGGTAAGGGAGAGGTGAACTTATCAATTACATATTTAGGAGAGAACAAATTTAAGGTAAGTTCTCATTATGTTCCTAAAGGTTACGAAGGTGTTTTTGATGCTAAAGGAGTTGCTAAATCTTTGGAAAAATTTTTTGAAAGGGGTTATTCAAAATACTATCGTTTAGACAACTCGAAAGAAGTTAATTCATTGGAGGACATAAAAATTATAGATGTAGTAAAAGAGAATGAAGATGCAAAACTTAAAGACTCATTTTTTGGTATAACTGAAGAACAGTGGGAAAATTTTTACAAATTTTTAGCAGAAAAATTTAAAAATAGTGGTACTGAAGTTGGTATTTCAGGTAACTTAATAATGTTAACTAAGGGGTATGAAACTGCGTTTTTTGAACGTTTAGATAGTGGAAAAATAAAAATAACTAGCAGAAAAGAGATATTTGAGTTTAATACTTTTAGTAGCTTTCAAAAATATTTAAATAGTATTTTCAAGATTTTTGGATTAGATTTTCGAATAGAAAATAAAGAGGAGCTTAAGCAATTTGTTAGCTTAGAAGTTCCAGCGGATGAAAAAGTGAACGATAATAGTTTACTGGTTGATGACGAAAAGGAAGAAATAGTAGAAGACAATATTACAGATGAGGACAAGGCTAAAATAGATGATAAAAAAAGTGAAGAAAACGAAGAAAATTCTGATAATAAAGAAACAGGTTGCTTTATCTCAGAGAGCTTCAACGATGATGAAGAAGACGATGGTGAAGAAGACGATGATGAATAAAAAGATTATTTGATGAGTTTTAAGAAGTTTTAAAAGATTGCTAATGGGAGGTTCTTGCAAAGAAATTAGACCATTATTTTTATTATTAGTTGATTTTTATTATTTTTTGTGTTAACATTTGGGTGTTAATTTTGTTAGATAAGATTTTTCGTAATAAAAGTATGTTTTGTGGAGGATTTTTTGTGCCTAATATTGCTTCTGCCGAAAAGAGAGTTCGTGTTATTGAAAGAAAAACGCTTAGAAATAAATTCTTAAAGTCCGCTTTGAAAACAGCGTGGAAGGAAGCTACAGATTCTGTAAATTCGTTTGATAGTAACTCGGGCGGGCGTAGTAAGCTTTTTGATTGTGTGAAAAAAGCTGTTAAAAAGATGGATCAATGTGTTTCTAAGGGTGTAATTCACAAAAATACTGCGAATAGAAAAAAATCTAGACTTATGCAAAAATATAATTTTGCAATTGAAGACTAGCTTTTATAATTTTTAAGATTTTCCTTTGACTTTTGCTTTAGAGGGGTGAAAGTGTGTAGTTTTTTGTCGCTTATTTTGCTTATCGTATTTTTTGTACAAGTAAAATTGTGGTTCAGGTGGTAATAGTTTAGTTTTTGGTGTACTTTTTAATTTTTTTTGGTATGCAAAAAACGCTTTTAAATGTGGCAGTGTTTTTTACTTATTTTTAAATAGTGCTCTTTTGTATGGGCTTAATTTGAGGTTTGCTTTGAGAGAAAAAATTGTTCTGCCGGCTTCTTTAGACAGTATTCCTCGTGCGGTTGGTTTTGTTAGAGAATATCTAAGTCGAAGGAAATTAGATTCTCTGGATAAGTTCGCAATAGTTGTGGAAGAGATCTTTTCTAATATTGCTAATTATGCTTATAAAGACGTTAGGAAAGATGTTGAGTTGATTTGCGATTATTTGAGCAATTCAGGGGAGTGTGTTATTACTTTTGTAGATAGTGGTATTGAGTATAATCCTTTGAATACGCCCGAACCAGATGTTACTTTGCCTTTGGAAAAAAGAAAAATTGGTGGATTAGGTATTTTTATAGTAAAGAAATTCATGGATAGAATTGATTATGAACGTAAGGGTAATGAGAATATTTTGACTTTGGTAAAAAAGTTGCGTTAAAAGGAGAGCCATTATGGAAATAAAAGTTGAGAAAGATTCTGACCCGATAAAAGTTCATTTGATAGGGCGCTTAGACACTAATACGTCTGGCGAGTTTGAAACGGCTTTAAATAATCTTTTTGACAAAGAGCATTACAATATAGAGGTAGATCTAAAAGACCTTGAGTATGTTAGTAGTTCAGGACTTAGAGTTTTTTTAGGTGCACAAAAAAAAGTTAGCGCTGCAGGCGGGAATATGGTTATAAAAAATGTTAATGACACAGTAATGGAAGTTTTTGAAATAACAGGGTTTCTGGATGTTTTGACTGTAGAAAAAAATTAGTTTTCATAAATGACACTTTTTGATTTGATAGTTTTTTGCTCCTGATTTATGTGATGTTTATGCCATTGAAATTATTCTTCTTGGTGTATTCCGATGGTCGGAATGTTTTGATGCCAGTACAGGCAGGTTTTACGGTTTTTTTAGGATTCTTTTAAGTTAAGTTTTTTATGCCAAGTGGTTTTTGACAAATCCTTTCAGATGCTAAAATTTTTAGAATAGAGTTGGTAATGTTAAACTGTGCGCTGACTTATAGTAGTGTTGTCGCTTTATCGGCTAAATGAATTTGATTTCTATGCTCGGCAAAATGTTCGACTGATTGTTTTCGAGTGGAATGAGTTTTCTTCTTAAAATGTGCTAAGCAAATGTACCCTGGGCTAACTGTGCTTCTCTTGCTATAGTTTTCTGTAATCCTTAAAGAAGCTTTATTAATATCGGATATATCTTCAAATGTTACTTCAGGTAAATAGATATAATATAGTTGCCGAATAAATTACGTACATTTATTAAAATTTTTGATTTTACACTTTCTTCTTCAACTATATTTCAGAATTTTTCCAAAATCTACGCTGCATGTTTCTTTTCGCTACGAATTAAATTTTAACTTTTACAGTTATATTGTTAGTATAAAAAATGGAGAATAAAGACCGCTAATCATTACACTCTAAATCATAGTATTTAACACCAAGTTTACGCTCCTTAAACCTAAACTCTTCAATTTGCTCAATTATTCTTTCATGTATTTAGTTATCTTAGGTGAATATAAATGTTGGTCGTGTAACTGTTGTTTGTAAATAAACCGTTCATTTCCTAGATTTATGAAACATTCTCCAAGAAATCCATATTTATTTGCACGGATATCAACCATTACACATATCTTTTCAACTTTTTTGCCTTATCGTCCTACTTTTGAACCTTCGAATAAAGAAAGTGACGTCGTGCTTGTGTGTTTTTAATATAAGGGCTTTAAATTTATTCGTTATTTGAGGCTCTTAAAATAAGTAGATTTACTCGATTATTTTTTATAAAATTTCTAAAATTTTTATTCTGCACTGGATTGTTGTTATTTTTTTCTTTTATATTTAATAAATTTAAAATCCCGTTCGTTCAGTTTTATTTTAGTATTAAAGCTATATTTCATTCTCAGTTTTTTAGAAATTTTTTTATTAATTTAGCTTTTGTTTAAAAAAGTTATATTTTTTAAAAAAGTTATTTTATTTTTGTTGTATTTAGTGTATATTGATATTTGTTAAGTATCGATTTTTAAAAGTTAGAACTTTTTTCTATTCAGTTAGTAAGGGGGAGTTCTTGAGTGGGAAGTAAAATTTTTAGAGAAAAAAGCATTGAAAGGGTCTCTTCACCTGAACAATTAGATGCTTATTTAAACGTCCCTAACATAAGTTTATGGCTTATTTTACTAGTATTGTTTACTGTAGCAGCTTCTTTTTTGGTTTGGTCTTTCGCTGGTGACATTGTTACCAAGGTTGACACAACAGGAGTCTTTACAAGGTCTATTAGCGACACCTTAAAGGTTAGTGCTGCTGTTCCTGTTGAAGATGCAGAAAATTTAAAACTGGGTATGCAGTGCAAAATATACGACAGATATTCCCAAGAAGGGAGCTGCTTGCTAGGCCATGTTTCTGGTATTTCAAAAGAGATTTCAAAATTTGAGGGGGAAAATTATCCAGAAGGGTGGGTGAACCAAAAAATAATTGATAATAAAGAATGTAAGGAAGTGTTTTTAGATTTAGAAATGGATGACACAAAAAAAGGCAAGTATAAATGGAATGAGGGGAAAGAACCAGCCAATTCCAATTTTTTAAGAAGTGGTGAACTTTGTAAGGTAGAAATCATCAAAGAGTCCATAAAACCAATTAACTTTTTGTTTTCAGATTAAACTTTATTAGGCTTTCGCTAAAGCAGTTAATTTTGTGTTCATATTTTTATTATTGAAACTTAAATCTAGATTTTGCATACCTTTTGCATGTAATATAAGCAGAAGATATGTAATTTTATTTGTTGACAGATCCAAAAAAATGGTTTATGATTATAACTAAGACTAAGACTAAGACTAAGACCAGGGTGGTATGTTAGTCTGTCTTGTGCTTTAGGCTGGCCCTTAGAATTTTTAGTTTGATGAGAATTTTGGTTGTATCTTTGAGTAAAAATAAATTTAGAAAAGTTAGTTCTGGTGTTGTTCTTAGTGGCGTGGGATTATGTATCAGTTTAAACAGTCTAGGAAATGTTTGTTCTGCTAAAGAAACTGTAGTGGTTAAGAGTTCCTTAAGTAGTTTAGGTTCAAAAAGTTTAGACAAACAAACGGGCAGTAATGCAAGTTTAGGAAAAGTGTTACTGTATTTTTGTGCAGCAGTATTTTTTTGTACCGCCGCAGTAATGATTTGGCGGTACACAAGGAGCAGCAATAGTGACATTAATGTAGGTAGAGCAGGGAATCCAGAAAATATTAAGTTCAACAAAGGTAGTAATAAAGACAAAAGTGTCAGTAAATTTGATACTGAAGGTTTTATAAATCTTACTGTTAAGACCTTTACACAAGCGGAAAGACCAGTATATGATTTGGATTTTGAGAATCTGTTAGAGTTTGTGGAAAAGAGTTTCGTAGAACTTGGTTTAGAAATTGAAGATTTAAATATAAAGGCTGAAACTCTGTGTAACCTTCTTATTCCTCGTGATAAAGAAGTTTTTAACAAGTATTTTAAAGGTAAAACTGAAGATAATTTAAAAGTTGGAATTCATTTTGTAGGTAATCATTTAAGGTTATTAATAGCTCCATGCGGTATATATAAAGATACTAATTCACTTGACTCCTTATATGTGGGCAATGATATAGAAAATTATATAAAGTTTCTTAATTATTTTTTTGAAGTAAGTAGCAAAAAAAATGGATGGAAAGATAAGTTAAGAATTACTTACAATAAAGACGCCAAATGGGGTGAGCATATAACAATAGCTAGGGTGGAACGTAATAGTGAAAAAACTGTTAAAAGTTCTTACTTAAAGGACTTAACAGGAGGAAACGGTTTGGTCGATGAAGAATTTGCCATAGCTGATCAGAACCGTAATGGACATTTTGAAAAAGTTTTTTTGTTTAACGAAAAGGTTTTGCGTAGTGATGAGAATAAATCGTTTTTTTGTAAAACCTTTGAGCCATTTAAAGGAAAGGTGTTCAAGATAAGTAAAGAAGAGTTAAGACGTATTGTTGACCGCAAAAATCTTGAGTTTTTAAATACGTCATTAAATAATGACTCCGGCAACAGTAGCGTAAAAATTAAAATCCTTGAAGTATTTGAGAACGGGACTTTAGCGTTTGAACTAGAGAAAATAGAATATATGACCCTTAAAGCGACCTCAGACGTGGAAAAAGTTAAGGAACTTGCTGCACATCTTAGAGACAACCAAATTGAAGAAGAAAACAATAACAACGATATGAGCATAGACATAAACGAAATCTCTTTTTAAAACTAACTATAGGCTTAACTAATGAAAGCGGCTATATGGTTAAGGTTTAGTTTCTATTTTAGCTTTTTGCTAGTTGGGGACTTTAGTTTTTACTTTCCATTTTTAAATACGCATTAATAAAGCCGTCTATACCACCATCCATAACAGAGTTAACATTTCCAACTTCAAAATTAGTTCTGTGATCCTTGACCATAGTGTATGGCATAAAAACGTAAGACCTAATTTGTGAACCCCATTCTATCTTTTTTTGGTCACCTCTTATGTCTTCAATTTTTTCAAGGTGCTCTTTTTCTTTAATTTCTAAAAGTTTAGACTTTAGCATTCGCATAGCCATCTCTTTATTTTGGTGTTGGCTTCTTTCATTTTGGCAAGAAACAACTATTCCCGTTGGAATGTGAGTAAGTCTTACAGCGGAAGAGGTTTTGTTTATGTGTTGGCCACCTGCTCCACTTGCTCTAAAAAAATCCATTTTTATGTCATCTTCTGAAATCTCGACTTCTATTGTATCGTCTATTTCCGGCATAACCTCAACAGACGCAAATGATGTATGCCTTCGACCAGAAGCATCAAAAGGGGAAATCCTTACTAACCTGTGAACACCAGCTTCACTTTTCAGGTATCCGTAGGCGTTAACTCCACTTATTAAAAAAGATACACTCTTAAACCCCGCGCCGTCTCCGTCTAAAAAATCTAAAAGCTTAAACTTAAAACCTCTTTTTTCAGCCCATTTAAAGTACATCCTGTATAGCATATCTACCCAGTCTTGTGCTTCTGTTCCTCCTGCTCCTGCATGCAGAGTAAGTATTGCATTATTTGAATCATATTCCCCGCCAAGTAAAGTCTCTGTTAATTGATTTTCAAGTTCTTTCTGAGTTTTTTTTAAGTCTAGCAAAATATCATTATAAACACTGAGGTCTTCAGTTTCGTCAGCTAAATCTATAAAATCAACAATATTTTTATACATTTTAAAAAGATTTTCATATTTTTTTATTTTGTCTTTACAAATACTAATATTTTTTAATACTTTTTTAGAATTTTTCTGGTCATTCCAAAAATCTGGTTTATGGGTTTCTTCCTCTAGGACAGATATTTTATTATTTAAAGCCTTAACATTAACAGCTGACCCCAACTCTGCTATTTTAGGCTGCATTTCTTTGCACAAAGACTTTAATTCGTCATACTGAACCATAACTTGTCCCTCTAAATCAAAATACAAAATGCTGAAAATATTAATTAATTAAAAACAATTATAACACTAAATAGGCTTACCTATAAAAAGTCCGTTTTAAAATTGGGTATTAGTAAACAAAGTAGATCAGAGCCTAAGGCACAAATATTCACAATCTAAAAACTAATATATTTTAAAAACAGTTTTGCTGTAAAAAATAATTTTTAAACTAAATATATTCGATTTTTGTACTGACTTTAAAAATTAAGCTTTAGAATTTTTTAAATAGATACACCTCATTATTGATCTGCTACTTTTATCTTGTTTGTTAGTTTTGCCTAAAAAATAACATCGCTTAAAAATATTTATAAATACATTTGTCTTTTACTTTAACTTTTTCTCTGGTACTAAATCTACGCCACCTTTAGAAAATTCATTGCAGCGTAAAAGCCTAAAAACTGCAAGCAAGACTCCTTTAAAAGCACCAAACCTATTAATTGCCGTTAAAGCATAATTAGAACACGTTGGGTAAAACTTACACTTGCCGCTAGAACGTGAAGAAATTTTTTTTTGGTAAAACAAAATTAAAGAGCAAAGAAAAGTCCTAACCAAAATATATTAAACCTTTTTCAAAAATTCATTTTGCTCAAAACTCAAATAAAAAAACTCCTTTGCACATTATAATATATAAAATAAATTAATACAAAAAAGTTGTGGAAAAAAGGTGGGGTCTTATTTAAATTTTTAATAAGTTTTTTATACATACATAGCATAACTCTTTACATTTATTGTTGTTTTTTGTTATAATATACATATATTTAATTTTCGAAAGGATATGTATAATGCTCAAGAAAATTAGTAGTTTAATTTTGTGTTTAGGAATGGTAAACAGTTTTGTTTGCCAAAGTGTTAGTGGTGCAATTAATAAAGAAAGTATAGTTGACAGTAGTCTTAGTGGCAATAGTTACGTGGAAATAGCAAAAGGAGATGGCCATACAAAAAATAAAACAGCATTTAATATTGGTTTATATAAATATAAAATTAGGTTAAATTCTAAAAAAATTGCCATAGCAGCAGGTGTGACCGGTTTTACTGCTATTTTGTTGACTTTTTATATTATACATAAACTAAAAAGTGAGCCTGAGACAGATATAAATAAAAACTTAGAAAATAATCTTAAAAGCCAAAAAAGTAATGATTATAAGGACGAAGCAACAAAAAATTGGAGAAAAAAAGAAACGGATGATGGTGATGAAGAGAAAAAGCCGAAAGTAAAACATGATACTAGTATTGGCACTTCAAAGCTGCAGCCTACAGAAAAACCAAGTGATATCAACGAAGTCAAAGTAAAACAAGTTACAGATATAACGCATTATGGCGTTTATTTAGACCCAACTTTATATTTATTGTTCAAAATACCTGCACTTGAAAAACTTGGATTTTTAAATGCATATAAAGAGTTTTGGACTTTCAAGAAAGGGTGTCTTTCCCAGCCTTTAAAATTAGCTTTTATGATTTATCTGGTTCTTAGGCTAATTACAGGTGCCATGTGCCCCACTTATCATGTTTTTATGCTTATTGTAATATTTTTTACTAAAATTTTTCAAAGACTACATAAATGGAGCGATTTATTAGAACATGCGAAAGCCTTAGTTATTACTGCTTTACTGAATTGTGCACCTATAACAAGTAGTATAATTGGTGGAACTTGCGACAAAATTGTGCCCTTAACGTTTGATTTCAAACCGGAGGTAAAGGTTGATGAAAAATTTGATAAAGCACTTGGTATTATTTTGGGGTACAATGCTAGATTTTTAAACCGCGCAGTTAGAGTATCTAGTTTTGACGCTTACGCAGCTGTTGTTAATAAACAAAATGTAAATTTTGTGCATTAGATACTTAAAATTTTAATTTTGCAATACTAAAACTTAGTAAAGCATTTAGAATTTAAGAATAAAAAGTCACTTAAAATGAAATATTTTATCTAGGGTGAAATTTTGGACCGCTTTGTACGGTCGGAGCCGGGTTTTGGATACTAGGTACATGATATGCCCCATTCCCCGCTTAACGTCACTATTTGTTGTAATTAGTGCTAAAACTAGACATACATGTTAAATAAAACTATATGCATTTAAAAGTCCGTGATACAATAGAAACATTTTCTGCAACTATTTTTTGTCTGGAAGTAAGAACTATTGTGCATGTCTTTAAGATTTTAGCACACCTAAAGACTTTAAATTAAATAGTTTTGAGCAAATTAAAAATTTTCAGAGACTTATGGTGTTAAAAATTCTCTCAGAAAAAACGACTACTGCTAATTTACTAATGCTCTCTTTTGGTATTCTTATTTTTTCTCGTCTTAGGAAAGGTTTTTCACATTCTTTCAGTTTTTAAATGTTAAATTTTTTTATTCCTCCAAAAAACAAAAAGGTAAAGGTAATCACAAAGGTTTTTGTACTAAACTCTTTTTATATAATCAAAAACTTCACTTTTTATGATTTTAAAAATTTCCTTAGAAGAGTCAACAACTGCTAATTTACTAATGTTATCTTTTAGCGTTTTTTCTCGTCTTGTAATAAGGCTTTTCACCATTTTTTAGTTTTTGGATTTTAAATTTTTTTGTTACTCCAAAAAACAAAAAGGTAAAGGTAATCACAAAGGTTTTTGTACTAAACTCTTTTTATATAATCAAAAACTTCACTTTTTATGATTTTAAAAATTTCCTTAGAAGAGTCAACTATTGCTAATTTACTAATATTTTCTTTTAGTGTTTTTAATTTTTTCTCGTCTTGCAAAAGCTCTTTTACTACCTTTATTAAACTTTCAGATGTTAAATTTTTCTCTTCTAAAAGTACGGCCGCGCCTCTTTCCGCTAAAGACTTGGCATTAAAATATTGGTGATTGGCTGTAACATTAGGCGAAGGAATTAAAATAGCCGGTTTTCCTTGCACAGCAAGTTCTGAAAGGCTAATGGCGCCACTTCTGCATATAACTAAGTCTGCACTAGCAAGGCAGAGAGGCATATTTTCTAGGTACTCTTTTATGTAAAAATTTGGGTGGTCCTTTAGATTAACGCCATTTTCTTCCAAATTTTTAATAAACCACTTTCCATATCTTCCATACGCATGAATATGCTGCACCTCATTTTTTTTGGCGGATTCCAAAATTAAATCTAAAATTACCTTATTAATCTTTTCTGCACCAAGGCTTCCGCCAAAAGAAAGTATTAAAGGCTTTTTTTCATCAAGTCCTAAAACTTTTCTTGACGTACTTTTTACAGCTGTTACTATATCTTTTCTAACAGGATTTCCAACATATTTAGTTTTACATTTTTTACTTAAATATTTTCTAGCATCCTGCATACCAAGGAAAACACACTTAGCTTTTTTAGAAAGCAGTTTAGTGGTTATGCCAGGAAAAGCGTTCTGCTCGTGAATAAAAATAGGAATATTCATTCTTGCTGCTTGCCATAAAATTGGTCCGCTAACATAGCCTCCGGTACCGATGCAAAAATCTGGTTTAAAATTTTTAAGGATCTTTTTGGACTTAACAATAGCCTTTAGAAGTCTTTTAATAGTCAAAAGATTATCTTTTAGTCCTGTCAAAGAAGTTTTCCTGCTAAAGCCAGATATCTCTATACCTTCAAAGTCAAAACCGGCTTTTTGTACTAAAGTTTCTTCCATGGCGCCTTTTTTCCCAACGTACAATATAGAAGAATCTGGCGTCTCGCTTTTTATGTAATTTGCTATTGCCAAAGCAGGATTAATATGCCCGGCAGTACCTCCACCTGTGAACAAAACCCTCAAAAGATCCATCTTACCTTTCTTCGCTGTATTTATTTAGGTGCGTTTTATTTAATTTAATCTTTTGTGATTATTTAATCAAGAAAAGTTACCTATAAATGCCAATAAAGTAAATTATACATTTTCTTTCTATTTCTAAATATTTGTAAATTTAACTTTCAAAATTATTGTTTATGTGGTATAATATACTACATAAATTATGTTTTTAAATGGAGTTTTTTATTATATGAGTAAAAGAGATTTTTTAAGAAAAAGTGCTAGTTTAATTGGCGGTGCTACACTTTTGGGTAGTGCTTTTGCGCAAAGCGGAAATGTTAATGCAGACGTTTACAAAGATATGCTAGATGCAAGTTGGAAGTACACTTTTGCTAAAGTATTAGCGTTTTTTTGGATGACTTCTTGGAAGAAAAGTATAGAGAAAAAAACGAAAGGAAAGGCCTTTGAGCAGCTGAAAAAAGATTTGTTAAACATGGTTACGCAGAATTTTGATTTCTTTTCGTCACGTAGCGAAGACCAGCCTAATTTGGGAAAAAATTTTAAACTTGGTGAGAAAGACGGATTTTTTATAAAATCAATGTCAATTGACGATAAAAGTTTTGCTCTTAGGCTTCTCAATAAAAATGGCAATAATAATAAGGCAACGGAATTACTTATTGTTAATTTTTCTTTAAATAATTTAGATGAAGTCCAAAAATTTTACGACACGATAGATTACATGGTTACAGCATCAAAGTTGGAGAAACTTTGCAGAAACAGGCCGGGTTTATTTCAAAAAAATGGTTATAAGGACACAGGATATGTGCTGAACAATGCTGTCAATTTGTCTGTTAATGGGAAAAAAGTTAAGGAAATACATACGCCATTTAATGTAGAGAAGACAAAAGAGGGTTTCCTTGGAGAAATGTTTATACTCTTTGAAAATGACACATCTCTTTCTTTCGGGAAAGAATCAAAAAATCCGTCATCTTTGCCTAAAATGACTAAATACATGAAAGAAATAATAGAGCAAGTGGAAAAAAGTAATGTTCCGGGTGACGTTGAGAAAAATGAAGATAGTAAATATTTATTTTTAGGAGACGACGAGTATAGTGCTGGTCTTGAGGAGAATAATTTTTTTGGGTAGGATATAATCTGAAAAAATTGTGATATTGGCGATACTAAAAACAGTCGGACACATTGCATAAAATGATTGCGAATACTAAAGTTTGATTTAGAGGAAAGAACGTATTTTTTGGACTTGTTTTATTCAAGTGAGATGTTTTTTTAAATCAGGTTAGTTTTTGCAGTAACCCTTACTCGGGAGCTAAAAATCGTGCTAAGATTTTTGTGAGATTAGGGTGCTTTTTAGTCGCTCTTAAAATGAAGAAAGATTTCAGATTTTGTGAATTTTGTGAAAACAGAACAACCTATTTTTGTGTAATGCAAAAGCGTGGTATATACAGCAAAAGAAATAATTTTAAATCTTAAGATTCAAAAAAGATTTTAGCTCATCGGTGAGTGCACTTTAAAAACTTAATCTGGATTAGAAATTGAATGTCATACTTAAACATACAAAATTTTACCGACTCAATTCTTGCCATATAAACTAAAATAATCATCGTTTAAAAAAAAAAGAGAACTTTATTAAAACTGAGTTTTTTAAATGAAGGTATTTTAAGTTGTATTTTTATTTTTTTAATAATACTTTTTTTTGGCTGCAATAATAAGATTATTTATAATCATCGCAACAGTAACCGGTCCCACTCCACCAGGCACAGGGGTAATAACTGAAGCCATTGGTGCTACTTCTTCAAAGTTAACGTCTCCAGAAACCCTTCCTTCATTATCTGCCAAAATTCCTGCATCGATTACTACGGTTCCGGGGGTTACCATTTCTTTTTTTATTAAATGTTTCACTCCAGTGCAAGAAACAATTATTTCTGCACTTTTGCAGATGTTATTAAGATTTTTAGTGTTACTGTTACATAAAGTTACAGTTGCTTTTCTTTGTGACAGAATAAGCGCCAAAGGCTTTCCCACAATATTGCTTTTACCTATTATAACCACATGTTTCCCAACGACATCTATCTGCTCATATTCCAGGATCTTAAGTATCGCAAGAGCAGTACAAGGAGCAAAATCTTTTCCCTCTTTATAAGAAGGAAAAACCAATTTGCCTAAGTTTAAAGGATTTAGAGAATCAATATCTTTGTTAACGTCTATTGAAGTTAAAATTTTTTCTTTGTTAAAGTTACTTGGAAGAGGCAGTTGTAACAAAATACCAGTTATATCGTTTCTTAAATTAAGCTTTTGTAAAAGATTAATAACATTTTGTTCGCTCACAGTGCTGCTTGCAATGTATGGTTCAAAGTCTATACCTAAGTCTTTGCAAACTTTTTTCTTACAATTCAAATAAATCCTAGAAGCAGCACTTCCCCCTATACACAGAACAGCTAACTTTAAAGTTAAATTGAACCTTTTTCTAAAATAAAAAATCTCATTTTTGAACTTTAAATACAAATCTTTTGCAATTTTTTTGCCGCTTATTATTTTAGCCAAGTTTAATAGCCACCAATCTTTTGCCTTTCAAAAAGAGAAAAAAACACATTCTTTAATTAAAGTGCAGAACTAAAGCTGGGCACAGCAAAGAACGGATAAGCCATATCTGTAAGCAGTTGACAGAAAAACTCCGACCAGCCAATTTTTAGTATTCTATAATCCGGCAGTTTCTGTCAGGTAAATTTTGTTACAAAAACCATCAGTTCTGCTCTCCATATTTTACATCATCTAATTTATAGTCCTTACATTTATGAGGCTCTCCACGCTTAGGAATTCTTAGTCCCCCGTTAACTATACGATCAATACCTTCATCGACATATTTTTCACAATATTTTTTATGAAAATTTTCTAACAACTCATTTGCTTCCTTTAAATAAGACGCCAAACTATTATTAAACGAAAAAACACTAAAAGCTTTACTTTTTATTTCATCAGCTTTCGCAGAAAAATCTTTCAGCGCATTCACGTGGTCTTCCATTTCTTTGTTACAGCCTTTATTACAAAATTTAACATTTAAACTATTCATCGCCGACAATATATCTAATTTATCTCCTTCTTTTTTATTGAATTTATCTAAAGCCTCTCTAAAAGCCATATAATCTTCATCTTTAAAAATAGAATAAACAAGGACATCATCGCAAAGTACTATCAGACCATCTGTAAGCTCTTCAAGCTTAGACCTAATATTATGCCTAAGATCATACCAGGAACGAAAATATCCGGGAACCTTCCAGATTGCAACCAAAAATACAGCAAATAAAACCACACCAACTGCCTAATAAATGATATAGCTTTGCTGTTTTTTATCAAAACTATTTTCGCTTAAAGCAATACTTGGAACATCAGTATTTTTTTGCGAAAAAACAAAACCACATTGAGTAGGAATACAAGACACTAATACACAACAGGACACTGTATTTACAAACCATCTATTCACCATGAAACACCTATTCCTAAAAAACCTATATATCTAATTATACAATAAACTATATTAAAATCAATAAAAAAACAAAAATATTAGGTACACTTAAAATAAATATACAAATATATTTTAAAGAACAATTATTTTGCAATAAATATAAATCAAAAAAACGTCACCTGGCTACTTTTCGGAATACCCTTAAGTGCACCCAAATTTTCTAGTTGTTCTATTACAACTTTTGTAACGCCGGTTTTATCTTGAAAGTCCTCAACTGAAATGTATTTTTCGTATTTTTTCCCAGCTTCTTCAATTCCTTTAGCAGCTGTAAAACCTATTCCTGGCAAAGTTGAAAGAGGAAGTCTTATTTTTCCGTCTTCTTCTAAAAATTTATATGAGCTAGATTTATGAATATCTATTGGTAGAACCTCTATGCCTCTTTCCATCATTTCGTTTACTATCTGTAAAGTTGCGTAAGTTGCGTTGTCTTTAACGCTAGCCTCTTTTCCCATTCTTTCTATTTCTTCCATTTTTCTTTTTACAAAATCTTTTCCCTTTAAAACAATTGTAGAGTCAAAATCCTCACCCCGAACGGTAAAGTAAGCGGCATAATATTGTAAAGGTCTGTAAACTTTATACCAGCCAAACCTTAAGGTGGAAATCATGTAAGCCGTTGCGTGAGCTTTAGGGAACATATATTTTATTTTCATACAAGAATCAATGTACCAATCAGGAACTCCTTTTTCCTTCATTTCATCTATTAATTCTTTAGTTAAAAGTGATTTTGCCTTCCCTTTCCTTACTATTTCCATTATTTTAAAAGCTTTTTTTGGCTCTAGTCCTTTTTCCATTAAGTAAGTCATAATATTATCTCTTGTACCTATAACGTCAGAAATAGTGCATACTTTGTTTTTTATTAAATCTTTAGCATTTCCAATCCATACATCGGTACCATGAGAAAGACCAGATATTTGCAAAAGGTCAGAAAAAGTTTTAGGTTTTGAATCCATTAGCATCTGCCTAACAAAATGTGTTCCCATTTCCGGTAAAGAGAAAGTACCTGTTTCAGAACCAATAGCTTCACTACTTACACCTAAAGCTTTAGTAGATGTAAAAAGTGACATAACTTTTTCATCGTTCATAGGCACATCGTTAACTTTTATTCCCGTGTACTCCTCTAAATATTTATAAATAGTAGGAACGTCGTGACCCAGTTCATCCAGTTTACAAATGGTGTCGTGAATAGAGTGAAAGTCAAAATGAGTAGTGATGTTTTCAGAGGTTTGATCATTAGCAGGCTTTTGAACAGGGCAAAAATCGTAAATTTCCATGTTGTTGGGCACAACCACCATTCCTCCAGGGTGCTGACCGGTTGTTCTTTTTACACCTGTACACCCCTTTGAAAGCCTTAACTCTTCTGCTCTGTTTAGGTAAATAGAATTAACCTCTTCATACTTTTTCACAAACCCCATAGCGGATTTTTCCGCAATAGTAGCAATCGTTCCTGCTTTAAATACGTTATTTTTCCCAAATAAAGTCTCTGTATACCTATGTGCTTCACTTTGATATTCCCCGGAAAAATTAAGGTCTATATCAGGTGTTTTGTCGCCATCGAAACCTAAAAAGGTCTCAAAGGGTATATTGTGACCATCTTGCCTGTAAAGTTCACCGCATTTTGGGCAATTTTTCTTTGGAAGGTCGAACCCTGAACCATAACTGGCATCTGTTATAAATTCGCTATTTTTACACTTAGGGCAAACATAATGAGGCACCAGAGGGTTTACTTCAGAGATTCCCGCCATGGTAGCAACAAAAGAAGACCCAACAGAACCCCTGGAACCAACTAAATATCCGTGCTTTTCAGAGTCTGCGACTAACTTTTGTGCTATCATGTAAAGTACAGAAAATCCGTGTTTTGTAATAGAATTTAGTTCTCTTTCCAGCCTATCTTTAACTATTTTTGGCAAAGGGTCACCATATTCCTCTTTAGCTCTGGCAGTAGCAATTTTAATAAGTTCTTCTTCTGCCCCTTCAATATGCGGAGGGTAAACACCATCCGGTATAGGCTTTATTTCTTCAACTTGACTTTCTATTAAGTTAGTGTTTTTTACAACCACTTCATAAGCTAAATCTTTACCTAAATAAGAAAACTCTTTTAGCATTTCATCGGTTGTTCTTAAGTAAAGAGGAGCTTGCTCTAAAGCATCTTCATAGCCTTGACCTGCCATTAATACGGATCTAAATTGTTCGTCTTGTGGGTCTAAAAAGTGGACATCGCAGGTTGCTAATACCGGAATGCTTAGTTTTTTGCCTATCTCTACTATTTTTTTATTTACTCCGATTAGTTTTTCTTCTGTAAATCCTTCTTGTTTTATCATGAATTTATTATTATTAAGCGGCTGAATTTCTAAATAGTCGTAAAACTCTGCTATTTTTAAAATTTTTTCTTCACTCTCTCCAAAAGCTACAGCTCTATAGAGCTCACCGGCTTCACACGCACTTCCAATGATTAGACCTTCTCTGTATTTTTTAAGCAAACTTTTTGCTATTCTTGGCTTTTTGTAAAAATAATTTAAGTGAGATTCAGATATAAGTCTGTAAAGATTTTTAAGCCCTACTTCATTTTTTACTAGTATTATTTGATGGTAAGTTTTAAGAGTTTTATATTCAGAAGAAAGGTCTTTGCAGTCATCGTCATTCATAAAGTAACTTTCAATGCCATAAATTACTTTTATATTTTTGCCGCTTTTTTTTATCCTACTAACTTCATTCATAGCATCCGGGAAGCTTTGTGCAACACCGTGGTCTGTTATTGCTATTGCTTTGTGCCCCCACTCGCAGGCCCTTTTTATTAAATCTTTAACAGGAGTAACACCATCTAAAGCTGACATATTACTGTGTGCATGCAGCTCAACCCTTTTTTGTGGTGAAGTATCCATAACCTTTACTTTTTCTACAGTATTTATATTTCTTGGCTTTATTACCAAAGATTTATCGTAAGTGTCAAAAATTACGTCTCCATTAACCAGTAAAGTTAGACCTTCCTTTAAGTTTTTTAATATATCCCATTTTTCTTTTCCGGCAATAATCTTTAGAGTTATAGAGCTTTTGTAGTCTGTTATGTTTACACTGTAAATTTTTTTCGTACCATCTTTAGAAAGTCTTTCTACTAAAGAGAAAATATCTCCCCAAACAGTTATAGATTTTTCTTCTTCTTTTATTTTTAAAATTTCTACAGGTTCGCTTTTTATTAAACTGCCTAAAAATTTCTTTGCGGTTTTAATGTCTATTTTTGGGTATAAATAAAATCCTTCTCTTATACTTATTATTTTAAATTCTTCGCTTTCCTCACTTTTTTTATCTTTTTTATTTAAATTATTAGCGTCACCATTTTCCTTTAAAGATCCTTCTTTAGAACTTTCAGCAGACGGTGTTTTCACCTTAGAGCCTTCAGACAAAGTAGATTTTTTTTCATCGTTGTCATGATCCCTCTCTGGCATATTTTCCGCGTAAGAAATATTTTTAGGAAGATCATTGTTCGGCAAAGTTTCTACCTTACTTTCAGTATTTTTTTTTGTACCGTTTTCCCATGGCAAATCCTCAGGTGGGCCTTCACCATTATTACGAACAGATATTTCATCCTTTTCTAGCAAGATTTCAAGACCATTTTTTTGTTCTTTTACGTTAAGGGGTTCGCCGGAAATTTTCTTTTCATTTTTTACTTCTTCTTTTTTTTCCGGGTTAATAAATTCCAAAGCATAAGTGGCACCAAAACATTTGCTTATTAGGCCGACTAGATTATTGTTTACCTTTCTTTTTAATAAAATTTCTTTACCAGAAATGTTAAGAAAAACCTTTATTTTTTTAGTTTCTGTGTTAATGTCTGTTTTAAAATTTTCTAAAATAGTCCTTACGCTAGCATTAGATTTTTTAAAGCTTTTTACTAAAGACTCAAAAGACTTAACATTGAACTCTTTCTCTGGGAACTTCGGAACAAATTTTACTAATTTTAAATTAAACTTTAAAAAGCAGTTTTTAATTTCTTCTATTAAAGAAAAATCTACAAAATTTTTAAAAGTAGCAAATATAGAAAATTCATTTTTTTTAAAGTCCACTTTGATGCAGGAAATATTTACCCCTGAAAACTTTTCTAAAATCCAGGAAGGTAAATACTCTTCTAAAAGTTTAATATTTTCCATTTAATGTTAAGGCCTTAAGATCTATCTACCAATACAGTAAAGACAGATTCTCTGCCTCAAAAAAACAGTAATGCTAAAATAGAACAGATTTAAGTAATAAATTATATTTTACAAAATAAAAATAAAATCGCAAAGTATACTTACTTCTAGACCATAATTTTTTAAATTTTAAAATGCTCAAAGACGCCACTTAGATACATCAATTCACTTTTTGCACTAAAATGCATCTTTGCTAGGCATTAAGCCTGAACACGACCCAAGATGCGGAAGGCATCTCGATTGAGGGGCACATATACCCCTGAGTTCTAGCATTTGTTAGTAAGGCCAACAGAATAATTTTAACATTTTATGTTTAAAAATTAAACTTTTAAAGATCAACGTTGTTAAGAATAACTTATTCTTTTATGTCATTAAGTACCTTGTATGTTTCCAAAAGCATGTTAGTATGCCCGTCACTGAGATTTTTATAAGTTATATGATTTTTTATAAAGTGTAAAAAGGTTGTACTAGGGTACGCTTTTTTCACATAAGAGTATTCAATATTTGCAGCTTCAGAATACAAAATATAACTACACGGGTCTAACATTTTTCTACCTTTCATCGCCAAACGTGCATTATCGATTATAAAGCTAAGTACATAAGATAAGTTAACTACTGTAAAAATCAAAGCAAAAGTGCTGAATATAGCTATTTCCAAAAACGCTTTAAGAGAACAATGTATGTTTAATATATTTAAAATAGGGTCCAAGCAAAAAGTAAGAAATGGTGCCAAAAACCCAAAAATATTAAAAAGTATTGCGAAAGAAAAGAGTTCCGGAAAAAATATAACGGTCAAAATTCCGGATAAAGTTAAACAATAAGAAAATAGTAAAGCCGACCAAAAACACCACCACTTAACAATTTTTGTATAATACATAATATCATTGTAAAAAGCTTTTTCTGGTGAGGTTTCTTCACTACCAGACTTTCCTCCGTTGGTGTTAATAACACTTCCATGGGACTTAGGACTATCTTTTTCCTCTAAGTCTGTATCTACGGGTGTTCCTTTAATAGAAGTTTCCTCATCTTTAGTTACTTCGTCTTTTCTATTAACATCAATATTTTCCTCAACACTTTTAGTAGCACCAGAATCATTTTCTTTGCCATAATCGGGCTGGAAATTTTGGGTAACGTCTGTGCTTTTTTCTTCTTCGGCGTCACTATTATTGGGCGGTTCTTGCAAACTTTTCTTTTTCACATGATAGACAAAAGCTGCAGTAAATAAAGCTGCCAAAAAAATTCCTGCAGGTAATAAAATAGCTTCTGGTTTTTCTTTTGCCAGAATTTTAATTTTATTTAAAAAATTATTTGGGGTCCCCTTAACTTCTGAATTACTCTTTAATTTAGTATTACTAAAGGACTTTTTCTGTGCCTGCTTAATTAAACCTTTGCTAACCGGATTTGCAGAGCAAGAAATATTAGAAGCCGACAAGCCTAAAACTAAGGTCGACAGGAAAAAATAAGCCTTGGTTTTTTTACAAACTAGCACAATATTCCTCCATTTATAATTCTAAAAAATAGCTTTTAACACAATAAAAATATTATATCTTATCTATAAACTAAATTTCAAGATGTAACGGTGCTCAAATTTTAATATGGACCTTAGTTTATGTTATTTTTTATAAAATTTTAAAATTTTTTATTAAATACCATTTCAATATTATAGGTAGTTCAAAATGCAGTCTGCACGGCCTGCTCGTTGTTTATTAGCAAGATTAATAATACGTAATAGCTATATCTTTAATTTTTAAAATTTTTAACTTCATTAACCAATGCGGATACAAGTTCTTCTTCTGGTAGAGTTTTTACAATTTTTCCTTTTTTAAATAAAACTCCAAAACCGTCGCCACCAGCTATTCCAACGTCTGCTTCTTTTGCTTCCCCCGGACCATTTACACTGCATCCCATTATTGCTATTTTTATGTTTTTTTTGAAAAATTTAAGTTCTTCTTTTACCCTTTTTGTAATATTTAATATGTCTATTTTTGTTCTTCCGCAAGTAGGGCAAGATATTATCTCTGCTCCGTAATTCTTTAAAAGGCTTAAAGACTTTAAAATATCTTTAGCGCAAATAATTTCATCTTCTTTTTTACCTGTTAAACTGACTCTTATTGTATCTCCAATTCCATTTAAGAGCAATGAACCTATACCAATTGAAGACTTAACAACCGCTAAATTTCCGCTACCGGTTTCAGTTATTCCCAAGTGTAAAGGGTAACTGAAATTCTCTGCTAACAATTTGTATGCTAAAAAAGTAGTAATAACATCAGAAGATTTAACAGACAGAACTATATTATTAAAATCTAAATTTTCAAAAATTTTAATGTTTCTAAGCGCACTTTCAAAAAGAGCCTCAGCTGTTGGGGCACCGTGCTTTTTTAAAATATCTTTTTCTAAAGAGCCAGAATTTACACCTATTCTAATGGGAACATTTTTTTCATTACAAGCATTTATAACAGCTTTAATTTTTTCAATAGACCCAATATTTCCAGGGTTTATTCTAATTTTGTCTGCGCCTGCTTTTACTGATTCTATTGCTAGTTTATAATCAAAGTGGATGTCTGCCACCACAGGCATTTTTACATTTTCTTTTAACTTTTTTATTAAAATTAAGGCATCTTTATTAGGTACTGCAACCCTTATAATGTCGCATCCAAAACTTTCAAGATATAAAGCTTCTTTTATGTTTTCTGCTACTTTATTAGGTGGTAAATCCAACATAGACTGTATAGCTATTGGTTCATTTCCGCCAATTTTTAAATTTCCGATCTTCACAATTTTTGCTAGTCTACGTTTTGTGCGCCCTAAATAATCTAAACTTTTTTCCATTACCTAAAGTATCTCCATAAACTACTTTAACCCTGTATGTTTTTTATTAAAAACTTTAACTTAGAATATTATACAGGCACCTTGATTTTTTTAGCCTAAATAAGCTAAAATATGAACATATCTTTAAGGGAGGCTTTTAAATTGTTAAAACGCTTTAAGTCTTTTTTAATGGCATTATGCTTATTCGTAAGTTTCTTTTCGTGTGGAAATTTAACATCATTTGCAAAAGAGGGCAAGAAAGCCGTTATATATGTTACTAGCATGCTTTCTAGCACACTTTCGGACAAAGAAAATGATAACAAAATTCTGTGGCTAGATTCTATATTGAATTTTTTGTGGGATCCAAACGCTGTTGGTTGTGATGAAAACGGAGATTCTATAAACAAAAATGTTGTGGCTTTGAATTCTACAAAAGATATAAAAGATGAAAATAAGAAGAACTTGATAAAATACGGAGTAAACAGTTGTGACAAAAACATTATGGATAAATTAACAAATGAGTTTGGGCCTAATACAAAGTTTAATTGTGATGTTGTCCGTTTTGCGTACGACTGGCGAAAGAGTTGCGAAGAGATATCGGAAGGATTATTGGATGTAATTAAGGATTATGATTCTGTGTATTTTGTTTCTTATTCTCAGGGCGGAATTATAGTTAGTAGTGCTTTAAACAAATTATTAGAAAAATCTGACCACAAAACTTTAAATAAAGTAAAAAGCTGTATTTTTATTGCTGTTCCTTTTTATGGAACTTTAGAACCTTGGTTCGTTTTTGAAAATGGAATTAGGCTGGGCGGTAAAGGTTTTTTAGGTAAAATTGCTAGTTTAATTGGTATAAATAAAATTACGAAAAATTTGACTAGAAACTTTAAATCCATGTATGAGATGCTACCTTCCGAAGAGTATTTTTCAATAAAGGCAGAGGGCTCAAAAACTGAAGGTACACCAGATGTTGTAAAAAGCGTAAATAGTTACGAGGAGATGGTAAATGCTATCGAAAAATTTGATTGGTACAAAAAGAAAGACAAAAGTAAGAAAGATTTTATACTTAGTGCAAAAAATATAAAAAATAAATGGAGTAGTGGCGTCTATAGGTATCTTGCAGAAAATAAAAATTGTTTTTTCATTTGTGGTACAGGAATCGATACTTTATATAGATTGGGCTACGATAAAGACAAAAATCTTTTAATATCCGAAACTGCACCTGGTGACTATGGGATGATTTATAATAGTACTTTCCCGGTAGGGACAGATGGGTCCAGAATTTATTCAGTTAATGGTGTTAAACATACGAAAATGGTAAATAATGAAGAAGTTTTAAACAAAATTTCAGAGTTCTTAAAGAGAACGTTGTCTTAAATTTTATAATTAAGAATTTTAAATATGCTGAAAAGGTGAATTACAAAGGTATTTTAAATAAAGCCTCAAAAATCTTAAAAAGATCTTTATATTAAATCCTAAAAAATAAGACATATTTAACACACTAAAATTGTGAATAGCAAAAACTTCTTAAATAAAATTTCAGAGGTCCTAAGAAGAGTGCCGTTTTAAATTTTACATTTTAAGGGTGTTAAACAAACTAAAACTGTGAATAGTAAAAAATTATTGCGTAAAATTTTAAAGATCTGAAAAAGAGCGTTATCTCAGATTTCACGATTGGAAAGATAAAACTAAATCAAGCCATCATATAAACTATTATGTAACTTCTTTCCTAGACACATTCACCTTTCCCTGATTATCCATTTCAATCAACTTAACTTTATAGTGTCACCAACTTTCACAAAATCATTTGTATTCTCTGCTCTCTTTATTTTCCACTGCAATCCTGCCGTGTCATTAATAAGTTCCAAAAATGTACAAAATCAACTACTTCTAGGACTTTTTTATATTTATACTCTTTTTGCATCCAGCTTGGATACATGACAAAAAACTTCCTGTTAGAGGCGAGTTCTAAAAATATACAAAATTAATTGCTGGAGGTTTTCTATACACATCTAACAAAATTCAAAATTTTAGTCCGTATTTTCTACTCTTTTCATATACATCCGTGATACACATCAGAACCCTTTCAGCGGAAAACTAGATGCAAAAAAACCAAATTTAACTCTCTTAGTAACATCCCACTGTACACATTACAAATTTAAAAATCTTCAACTATGCTTTCTGCTGCAAACAAAATCGCTTTTTAATGATTTCCCCGAAGCGTATAAGCTGTTAGTCTGCCAACTCTTTCCTAGACACATTCACCTTTCCCTGATTATCAATTTCAACGACTTTAACTTTCATAGTATCACCAACTTTCACAAAATCGTCTATATTTTCTACTCTTTTGGCATCTAACTGTGATATATGGCAAAAGCCCTCTTTTCCAGGAGTAAGCTCTAAAAATGCACCGAACTTAACCACTTTAGTGACTTTTCCCTTGTATATTTCGCCAACTTTAAAATCCTTAACTATGTTTTCAATTGCAGATAAAGCTTCTTTGCACTTTTTTGAAGATTTCCCCTCAATAAACACTTTCCCTTCTTCAGATATCTCTATTTTACAGTCAAAATCAGAACAGAGCTTTTGGACAACCTTCCCACCGGAGCCAATTACATCTTTTATTTTGTCCACAGCGACCTTTCCCACAACTAACTTTAAAACATATTTAGAAAGGCTCTTTCTAGGTTTATTTATGGTCTTTAACATCACTTTTTCCAAAATTTCTAGACGAGCTTCCTGCGTCTTTTCTAGCGCTTCTTCTATTATTTCCAAAGTAAGACCATGAATTTTAGTATCCACCTGAATAGCAGTTATACCTTTTTTTGTGCCGGCAACTTTAAAATCCATATCCCCGAAAAAATCCTCAAGACCCTGAATATCTACCATAGTTTGCCATTTTTTTTTGTTCTTAAATACAAGTCCGCATGATATCCCCGCAACAGGCGAAGAAATTGGTACACCAGCATCCATAAGTGCAAGAGTAGAGCCGCAAACAGAGCCTTGAGAAGTAGAGCCATTAGAAGACAAAACATCCGAAACAACACGAATAGTGTAAGGAAACTTGTCTTCACTTGGTAAAACCGGCAAAAGTGCTTTTTCTGCCAAAGCTCCGTGACCAATTTCTCTTCTACCAGGCGCCTTCAAAGGCCTTACTTCACCTACAGAATAAGGTGGAAAATTATAATGATGAAAATACCTCTTTTCGTACTCACCGTAGAGGTTATCTTCCAACTTTCTATCTTTAAATGAACCTAAAGTCACAACAGATAAAACCTGAGTTTGCCCTCTTGTAAAAACAGCAGATCCGTGAGCTCTTGGCAAAAAACCAACTTCTGCTTTCAGAGGCCTTATTTCATCTAGCTTTCTACCGTCAACACGTTTTTTGTAGCGTAAAATCCAGTTTCTTACTATTTCTTTTTGCACTAAATACAGGCATTCTTCAAAACTTTGCACGAAATCCGGGTAGACAGAAGAAAATTTCTCCAAAATATTTTCATAAATAACGCGGAGTTTTTCAGCTTTCTTACTTTTTTCCGTTTCTTTCAAAGCTGTTTTCACGTCTTTTTTTACATAAGATGTAATTTCTTCCAAAACATTTTTTGGTATATCTTTTGAAATATACTCAAACTTTTCTTTACCAATATCTTTCCTGATTTTTTTCAAAAATTTTACAATTTTCTGGTTAAACTTGTGCCCCTCTTTTATGCATTTTAGCATTATGTCGTTTGATACTTCTTTTGCCGAAGATTCTAGCATTACTACCAAATCTTCAGTTGAAACGACAGTTGTAAGCATCAAAGACTTTTCTTGCTGTTCAATTAAGGGGTTAAAAATTACCTTTTTATTAATAAGACCAACATTAACAGCACCAATAGGTCCATCCCACGGAACTGAAGAGACACTCAGCGCAGCAGACGTACCTATTAAAGATGCTACTTCTGGTGAAGAGTCTTGGTCCATAGAAAGCACAGTGCAAACTACACTAACCTCGTTTCGAAAATTCTTGGGGAACAACGGTCTAATAGAACGATCGATCAGCCTAGAAGTTAAAATGGCTTTTTCAGAGGGCTTACCCTCTCTTCTAGCAAAAGACTCAGGGATTCTTCCACTTGCATAAAACTTTTCTTCATAATCAACAGAAAGTGGAAAGAAGTCTAGATCTTCTTTTGGCTTGTCAGAAACTGTAACTGCAACATTAACTACAGTGTCGCCAAATCTAACCAAACAAGAGCTTTCAGCTAAACCAGTATACTCCCCGAAAGTTAAAGCTAATTTTTTACCATCAACATTTAATGAATATTCCTTACGCTCTTTTGGCATAAACTCCCCACGAGGCAAAACTTAATAAAAAACCAAAAAATGGAGCGGGAAACGGGACTCGAACCCGCGACATTCAGCTTGGGAAGCTGACGCTCTACCACTGAACTATTCCCGCGTTTACAATAAATCGCTCAAAAACTACCCACTCGCCCGTTTATTCTACTAAATAAATGCAGAAAAAGTCAAGGAACAAAAATATAATATACTCGAAAACTAATGAAATACAGTAATTTAAAGAAATAATATTATGAAAATTTAGGGTAAGCTTTTCTTGATTATAGATTATTAAATATAATTCTTAAAAAGAAACATGTTTTTGTATTTATTTTGTAGTATATATTACACATAAATTTTATTTTAAATACAGTGTTTTTCTATATTGTTTTTTGCAAAATATTTGTTGTATAATTACGGGGTAATGATTAATTAAGTGTTTTTTTGTGTTTTTGGAGGTTTTTATGTTTAATAGTAAAGTTTTAAGGAATTCTAGCTGTTTTGTTCTTAGCTCAAGCCTTATTAGTACCGTGCAGTATAGTGCAGGATTTGCAACAAATCAGAATTTTAAATATAGATTGATAAACGTTAATGGCAGCAATTCTGCTGGAAGTGATTCTTCAGCTAGTAAGAGCGTGATCTTTGATTGTATTAAATATACTCCTTATGTTTTGCTTAAGGTGCTAAAATGGGGTTTGATAACTACTTTGTTTTTAATCTTAGTGGTCTTATCTCTTGGCTTTGGAGCTGCTTTATATGTTTGCGATAGATACGGAAAAGGTGACAGCAGCTGTTTTAGGAAACTAATAGAAGTTGGGAAATTTTACTGGAAGTCTTTTAATTTGGACGAAGCGGAACGTGCAATAAAAGATGATATGGTGAGTTTTTTTGATCCTCAAAGTGGCGCAGAAGGACATAATATGAAAGTACTTAGAAAATTTCTCGAAGAAAAAATGAAATCTCAGCAACATCTTCTTGACCATCTATTTGATGACTTTTCTGGATTGGTTAATACAGAAAATCTTGTAAATGACTTTTTTAAAATTATTAATATAAAATGCATTTTAGGGTGGCTGAAAAAGTTGGCAGCTAAGTTGGAAGCTAAGTTAAAAGAAAAAAAGGATTCTAAAGATTTTTTCAATTTTTTTAAAAAAATTGAAGAAGGTAAAATTAACGCTCAAGGAGTTAATAGCAAATTAGAAAAACTGTATAAAGAAGATGGAAAATTTACTCTTTATCAATTTATTTATGTTCTTTTTGGCAAAGAAGAGGCACCAACACAAACTTTAAAACTAGAGACAAAGCAAAATAAATCGAGTTTGCTAGAATATGATTCTACGCCATCTGGCGATACTGATAGCGAATAACTGAGAAGAAAGAATTTAATTTGGATTTGTCAAAAAATCCTCTTAATGCCAACAATACCAACTAGGTTAAATATAGGGAGCATATTCAGAAACGGGATCAAAAATTAGAAGAAAATCTTAGGGAAGAAAATGAGTTTACAGATTTTTTCATTATTAAAGACCAAATTGAAAAAACAGGTAGGTTTGATATTAACCTGTTTGAATTTGAAGTAGAAGGCATCAACGTAGATTTTTTGGAAAAAATTGACAAAGAATTTCAGAAAGATTTTCCGAATTTATTTGAACTTAATAACTCAGTTGAATAAATAGGTGGGATTATTGTTTTCGATTCTTATAGAAAGGCAAGCAAGGAGTAGTTTTTGCGTACTCTGCTTTGCTAATTTGTAACTTTAATTTAAAGTTTTATTACTTATTAAGCGGGCCTATTTTTTAGGCTGTTTTTTGTTTTATTACTAAAAGTTTTAAAATTTTTAAATATGAAATAAACTCGTTTACAAATATTGTTAATGATGTGTAATATTAGCGGAGCAGCTTATGAAAGTTATTAAAAAATTTAGGTAGTATATTTGTCTTTTTATTCTCTATACTGCAAGTGGTTTCAAAACCTTATAGTCTTGGAGCTTTCGGATTTTTGTTAATAACTGTTTCGCCCCTTAAGTTAGCGGTCTAAATTAATTATTAGCCCGTCAAAAAATGGGTTTGTATTATTTTTTCTGATATATCTAAAACTCAATATAATTTTAGCACTACTATTTTTCCGGCAATACTAAAAATAGGTAAGATTTTTAAATGTCTGAAAACGTAATTTTTTTACTTTTTTGTAAAAATATGTTAAAATGTAATTAATTTTTTAATATATAAAGGTGTTTTTAGTGTTAAAGTCAAAAAAAATATTTTGCTGTGCTGCCTTAGCCAATACTATTGTAGCAGAATCGGTTTTTGTCACTAGGGCACAGTGCTTTACTTCTTTTATTGCGAATTTAGTATCAAAAAAAAATGAAAATGTAAAGAGCAGTTCTTCTGTAAAAACGGAACTTCTATCTTCCATTGCTAAAAATTTTTTTTCTAAGAAAAATAAAGGTGACCACTTAGCTGTTATTCCGAAAATTTCTTTTTTGGGTCTTACTGTAAAGAGCATTCTAGAAAAAAAGCACCAGTGGTTCAACGGGCCTTGTTGGGCTTTTGCGCTCACAGCTTCTTTGGAAACAGCTTTAGCCAAAAACGGTAAATTAAAAAATTCATTTTCTGAAAAACATTTATTAAACTGGGCTAATAGAAAAAATAATGAATACGGTTGGCACATAAATATAATGGATGGCGCTAATTTTGAAGTTGCCAAAGGATACTTGATGTCTGGGGCGGGACCGATTTATGAAAAAAACAAAAAATACACCTTTGATGACGAATATTTTTCCTCTGAAGATGAAAAACTAAAACCTGTTTGCAGCGTAAAAGGGATCAAAGAAATTGACAACGACATAGAGTCTTTAAAAAATGCCATTGATGAATACGGAGCTGTTTTTGCCAAATATGAAACAAAAAGAACTGGAAATAAGCATGCCATCTCTTTAATAGGCTGGAACGATGAAAAAAAAGTATGGCTGGTAAAAGACAGTTTAGACAACTCTGAAAACTATTACAAAGAGCTTCCTTACGACACTAAATTTTCAGGATGTTCAGCTTTTTGTGATGTTAGGGAATACAATGGAAATGAAAGAATTTATCAACACGACTTTTACGGAATAAACGACTTATATGCTAGCAAAAATGAACCATCTATTACGGTTTGCAATGTTTATAATTTTAAAAGGAGCGAAACACTTAAAGAAGTGATCATTTCGACTCACGCCAAAAATTGTGAATATGAGTTATACTACACAGATACTTTTGAAGATGAAAAACCAAGTAGTAATGAGGATGATTGGCAAAAATTGAAAATTGGCACTGTTCCTTACAACGGATATTTAACCGTTGATTTAGATAAAAAAGTTAAATTAAAAAATGGAAAAGGAGCTTTAATTGTAAGACTTAAAAAGGCAAAAAATAAAGAAAGTTTACCGTGCATATATACAGCAAAAAATACAAAAAAACTTAAAGTGAAAGAAGAAAAAGGGCTTTGCTACGTCTTCAAAAATAATACATTCTTTGATGTACAGGAATTAAATGAGAAAAAAGAGCAAGAAGGTTTGGGTGTTTTTTCTGTAAAGGCAGTAACCGAATGAAAAAACTGAATCTTTCTAGTCTTAGCACTGTTAAATTTTTTGCACAATACCATTTTTAAAAAATATTAAGCAAGAGCAATTAAATTAAACTTTGGGTCACATAACTTTTTTCTTAGATACCATACAAAAAATAATCATTCGCCAAAAATTCCTTGGAATAAATTTTTGGGGATTTTATGTATATGGCTTTATAGATATATGCTATTGTCACTAAAATTGTGTAATTTTTAAAAATAAATTATTTTTTTGTGATGAGCTAAAAAGTACAGCGTTCATCTTTGTAAAAACTTTCAAGATAAAGCTTTTTAATTGTTTTCATAGACTAAACCTTAGAACAGATTTTTTAATGTTAAATCCGCCTAATTATTTAAATGCATAAGCACTTAATTTTAGTTATTTATACTGTATAAATTAAAAATAATTATTTGCTAAAAATTTCTTGGAATAAATTTTTGGGGATTTCATGTATCTAGTTTTAAAAATATATTATTTATAGGTGTTAAATTGTACACCATATACATGAAAGCTTAAATTTTTCAATCTACTCCCCAAGAGAAAAGTAAACCTCTATCAACCCAGTTTTTTCGAAATAAACGTATAAAATCTTCATATGCAAAGAGTCGGAACTCTAATCTTTGAAAAAAATACAAACACACAAACTACTTAAAATAAAAATGGTACAAACACTTATAATATCTGCTACAAAAAACCAACGCTAAGAGGCACACCCAACGCATTTTGAAATAAAAAATCTCATACTTTTATTAAAGCGGCTCTGACTATTTTACATTTCGCCACGGCCTTCGAGTGCTCTTATTAGAGTAATTTTGTCCGTATATTCAAGATCCCCCCCAATAGGTACACCACAGGCCAGCCGCGTAACTTTGACGTCAAATGGCATTAACAATTTTTTTATATACAAAGCGGTGGCTTCGCCCTCCATAGTAGGATTCGTAGCCATTATTATCTCTTTTATCTGATGATTTTTTCTTACTCTTTCTAAAAGGTCTTCTATGTATACATCCGAGGGTCCTCTCCCATTAAGTGGGGAAATCGTTCCATGCAATACATGATATTTAAAATTAAAACCGCCGGACCTTTCAAAGGAAGATACATCTTTTGGAGACTCCACCACGCAAATAGTAGAAGGGTCTCTATTTATGTCTTTACAAATAGAGCAGACTTCTTCGTCAGTGTAATTTTTACATATATTGCATAACCTCATGCTGTTTTTTGCCTTCAAAATGGCACCAGAAAACTCCTCTACCTCTTTTTGGGGTAAATTTACTATATAGTAAGAAAGCCTTTGTGCTGTTTTTTCGCCAATTCCCGGCAAAGATTTAAATTTTTCTACTAAATTATTAAAAGAAGGTACTAAATACTCGGCCATAAAAACTATCCTGGAAAACAGAACAATATACTTAAAAAAGCTTAAACGTCTAGATTATAACACAAATACTTAAAAATGCATAAAATCACTTTGTATGTGCTAAAAGCTTTAATAAAAACATAACTTAGTTAACTCAAGAAAGAAAAGTTATAATGCTAAAATAGAATGAACTATAAAGCGTTCTTACTCATATAAGGTAAAAGTTATAGCAGTAAGACCCAAAAAATAATATAAACTTATTTTTTTAACTCCTTTCGACAGCCTGTACTTTGAAAAATTCCTATTGTCTTTAGTAGCAATTTTTTAAACGAATCCTCGGTTCTAGCACTGTCAAAAAAGCGAACAACTTAAAAAATTTAATGCTTTAGCTAATAGTACTAAAACCTCGTACATACTCTTTGTAGTTAGGGAAAAAATCGGTTAACATAAGACCGTAAAGTCAGCAGATCTCATATGATCTTGAAAAAAAATATATAAAGTAATAAGATTAGGGATACAATAAAAAAGACTGATAGTAAACTCCGCAGATTAGGTACGCACAAAAATTATCGTGCGAGCAAGAAAACTCCTGCCCCAAAAGTTGAGGTTGCTTTAAGTTCTAAAGGCGAGGGCACTAATTTGCAGGCATTATTTAATGGTTACACCAGCCCTGCTCACACTATGAAAAAACAACGCCACACTTCCATCACCAAAATTTTAGCAGCACCTCTTGATCAGCGCAGATTAAACCAGCCGTTTTCAGCCGTTCTATGCACTCTCTCCAACACCTAGCAATCCAAAATTTTACTAAATTTAAAGATTTTAAAGAGCACTCATAATACCGTTTAAATTAAAATTAGAGAGGCTTTCTATTGTTTCCTCTCTTTCTTTTTTAGCACTAGACATTGCCTCATTTACAGCTGCCATTATTAAATCCGTCATTACTGAAGCCTCATCTTTATTTATAATTTCTGGGTTCACATCAAGTCCTTTTACTTTCATATCTCCAGTTGCAACCACTTTTACCATACCACCGCCCGATGATGCCTCGTACTCTTTTTTACTAAGCTCCTCTAAAGCTTCCTCTAGCTTTTTTTGCACCTTCTGTGCTTCTTTTAGCATAGCTTTAGGGTTAGAGCCAAAACTTTTACCACCTTTATAGTTTGCTTTCATTTCTACCTACCTTAAAAATTTTTTTAATAATCTTCCTCAATAACGCTAATTCCTAAATCTTTTGCTCTTTTTATGAAATCTCCAAGTTGCTCGACCGCACTTTGAGATTTTAAATCGCCATCAGCACCGTCGTCAAGACTTTCTTTTTGAGCACAGAACTTCTTGTAAGGCCCTAACCGGTAAAGTTTACCGGTAATTCTTTTTATTATATCTCTAATTTTATCCCTTTGTATAGATTTTTTCAGCAAATCAAAAGCTAATTTTTTAGAGGAATCTATTAAAACATAAGGGCCACTTATATATGCTTTCGACTCCCTAAAAGCTGTATAAACACTTGGTGAAACGGTTTTTAAAGTATTTAAAACTTCTTGCCAGTTGCTCATTTCTTTGGCGTTTTTTAATATCTCAGCATTATCTTTTATGTTGTTGTCCGGTGAATTGTCTCTTTTTTCCGCTTCTAAATTATCATTTTTTACTTTATTAAAGTTAGTAAATGATGTAGATTCATCTCTTAACTGCTTTTGCTGCTCTAAAAAAGCAATTTTTCTCTCTAGGTTTTCTATTCTTTCTATCAAATCATTTTGCTTACAGATATTAAGGTCATAGGAAATACTATTAGCTTTTTTATCTTCCAATTTACTACAAGCCTTCACAATAAAAGACTTTAAATGCAATTTAGGGTCTATAGCTTTAGGAAGATTTTCAGAAAAAGACTCTAAAATATCTAAAATTTTTAATACATCTTCTACGCTAGTTTTAGACGCCAAGCTTTCTAGTCTTTCCAAAAACTTACTATTAATGTTTAAAATTTCTTTTTCATTACTAGCGGTCTTTACTACCATTAAATCGCTAAAAAAATTAATCAATGAGCTAAAAATACTTTGGGCACTAGTTGATTTAGATTCCAATTCGTCCAGCAATAAAAGAGAATTTTTCAGGTCTTTATTTATTATGCTCTCACAGATATTAAATATATATTTCTTGTCTGCAATAAAGAGAGTAGAGCAAACTAATTCTTCTGTAACGTCATTATTGAGGGATGCGCATTTATCTAGTATAGAGAGAGCATCCCTCATAGCACCATCTGCACAATCTGCTATTACATCAGAAGCATTTTCTTCTAAGTTAATACCTTCTTCTTCTGCTACAAAATTTACCCTTTTAGTAATATTTTTTAAAGAGATTTTCCTAAACTCGAATTTTTGACACCTGGATAATATAGTTGCCGGTATTTTATTTACCTCTGTAGTTGCTAACAAAAAAACAACGTGTGGTGGAGGTTCCTCTAACGTTTTAAGTAATGCGTTAAAAGCCCCGGTAGACAGCATATGTACTTCGTCTATAATATAGACTTTATATTTACAAACACTCGGGGTAAATTTAGTAGATTCACAAATTTCTCTAATGTCGTTAACGCCGTTGTTACTTGCTGCATCAATTTCTATAACATCTTGTAAAGATTGGCTCTCCAAAGCTTTGCAAACAGAGCATTCCCCACAGGGCTTTTCTGAACTTTCTTTGCTAAGGCAGTTTATAGCTTTTGCAAAAATTCTTGCACAGGTAGTTTTTCCGGTACCACGCGACCCAATAAATAAATACGCATGCCCTATTTTATTGCTTCTTACCTCATTTTCTAAAATAGTTGTTACAAACTCTTGCCCAACTACGTCACAAAATTTTTGAGGCCGCCACTTTCTGTAAAGTGCCCTATACATAAAAATAAAAAACCTTTATTAAAATATAAAGACAAAACCCCTTTTATTATATCTCATTTTATTATGCGCACCTTAAAAAATTTAAGTGAACTTAACAAAAGAAATACTAAAACTATGAGCAAAATTAAACAGACGAAAATTTGTTTTCTAAAATCTAACCTCTTTAAGTATTTTTTATTTTTTAAAATGTGTTTTTATTTTTTCTTTTAGGTACTGAATATTTCACTTGTTTAAACTTTTTCTTAGTGGCAATTCCACCCCTTATATGCCTTTGAGATTTATTTAAATTTAATACATTCTGTACATTTTGGTAAAGAGTAGGATTTAACTTTTTTAGCCTTTCAGATACATCTTTATGTACAGTACTTTTACTAACCGAAAATTTTTGGGCAGCTTTCCTAACTGTAGCATTAGATTTTACAATGTAGTTTGCAATAGATGTGGCTCTGTCAATAACGGCTTCCTTCAACGGAAAAAGCCCCCTTTTTTGATCAATATATAAAAATATATACAGTCAAAAAATGAGTTATGACAGTAACCTAGTTTTAATTTAGATTCTTTAAAAATTTAATAAAAAAAGAATAAATAAAAACTAAGCCTATTTCATAATTTTTAAAATTAAGATACAAAAATTAATTAAAAGCGATTAAAGAAAAAATAGAAACTAATTAATCTTAGAATTATAAAAAGTATTGCCCTCTATAGTAAATACCAAAAAATGGACTCGAGTTTACTTAACTTACAGAGGATATTGGTTCTACACCAAAAATTTACCGGCACAGCACTTTTATAAGTGATGTTAAAAAATTAAGGCTTAGCTAAACTTTTTTAATATGAGGATTTATACTGTGCAAACAGAGAAAAAATCCAAAGTATTAGTAAAAAAAGAAAATAAAACTGAGGGCTTACATAAACTTATGAAAACCATTCAGTGGTTGTATTAACCTAGTTCTTATTGATAGAATCGACACTTTAATACAACTTATTCAGAGTTTTAGCACGGGTACCAAAACTAAATGCAAAAAAACCGTGCCCTAAGCAGACGCTGCAAGTAAAAAATTTCTATTTTTATGGTACCACAGGTAAAAAAAGACCCACTTTAAAGTGGACTATTTCTGTTAAAAATTTACTGAGCAAAACATTTAAGTTCTTCTTTTAAGCTATTAGGAAGCTCACCCTCGTCACTAGTTACACAAACAGGCTCATTTGGATTCAAAGAAAAGAGACCTAACAAAGATTTAGCATCAAGCTCATACATTCCACACATCACCTTTATATCTATAGGGTATTTATTTACAATCTTTACAAACTTAACTATAGCCTCAAAAGTCCTTAAAACTATTATTATTTGCTCTGTTTGCATTATAATATACCAAGTACTCCTTTTTTCCAAAAATCAACAAGGGTGATTCTAACACCTAATTCTAAGATAAGTCAAGAATTAATAGTAGATTACTCCTAAAATTATTTAAATAAAATATGTTTTATGCAAGGTAATTATTCATGAAAGTTTTTGTATATACCTTTGGATGTAAAGTAAATCAATATGAATCGCAGTTAATATTGGAGCATTTTATAGAAAAAGGGTATCAAAAAACAGAAGATTTTAAGACAGCAGATATTGTTTTAATAAATTCCTGTACAGTAACTGAAGACAGTAGTAAAAAAGCTATTAACTTTGTTAAAAAAGTAAAAAAAGAAAATAAAAATTCTGTAGTTTGCCTTGTTGGGTGCATTCCCCAGGCTTTTCCAAGCTATTTTAATAATTTTAACGAAACCGACATTGTTCTTGGGAATAAGAATAAATTTAGTATTTTAGAAAAAGTTTCAGAGTTTTTGAAAAATAAAAAAAAGATAGTAGAAATTTTTCCATATGAAAAAGAAGACAAATGCGAGTCTTTTAAAATAAATAAATTTTACGGTAAAACTAGGGCTTTTGTTAAAATACAAGACGGGTGTAATCAGTTTTGCTCTTATTGTATTATTCCATATGCAAGAGGGCATAAAATACGTTCAAAAAGTTTAGAAGAAATAAAAAAGCAAGTAGAGTACCTTACAAATAATGGGCATAAAGAAATTGTCCTTGTTGGAATAAACCTTTGCATGTACGGAAAAGATTTAGAAAAAAAAACTTCTTTATGTGATGCAGTAGAAACAGTTAGCAGTATAAGCGCTGTTAAGAGAATCCGCCTAGGCTCTTTAGACACCCAATTTATGAGTCTTGAATCTATAAAAAGACTTTCTAAAGTTGAAAAGCTGTGCGATCAATTTCATTTATCTTTGCAAAGCGGAAGCGATGCTATCTTAAAGAGTATGAATAGAGGGTATACCACCAAAGAATACGAAAAATGTGTTGACTATATACGTGAAAATTTTAGCAATGCTTCAATAACAACAGATGTTATGGTAGGCTTTCCTGGCGAGACAGATGCTAATTTTAAAGAAAGTTTAGACTTTTTAAAAAAAATAAAATTTTACAGGGTACACGTTTTTCCTTACTCTGAAAGAAAAGGAACTAGAGCAGAAAAATTTCTTGGAAAATTAAATAAAAAGGTAAAACACTCCCGTTGCAAAGAAATGATCTCTTTAGCAAATAAATTAAAGGAAAACTTTTTGAAAAGTCAAATTGGTAAAACTGTTAGCGTCTTATTTGAACATAAAACAGCAACAAATGACAACAAAGGGTACGCAAAAAACTATGTGCCAGTTGTTGTTAGGGGTCAATCTAACTTTGAAGGTAAAATCTTTGACGTTAAAATAACCGGTATTAATAAAAATAATTGTTATGGTGTTATTTGTTAAAAATATAAAAATATTTTCTCCAATGCAGTAAATTATAAACAATAAAATTAAGCGGGTTGTACGTTTAGGTAGATGCTTTATTTGCTATTTTTTTCTGATTTTTAAAATATATTTAACATATTGACAATTATTTTGTTTTAAAATATAATTAATTACAACAGGTGCGACAGGTGCGATCATTGTACTAGTTTTATTTTTGATGTGTGAGGTAAGGAAAATGGGTTTTATTAGTAATAAAAAAGTTAAGGGCGTTGTTTCTAGTTCCTTAGTTCTTTCTGCAGTTGCACCGCAGGTTGTGGGTGCACAAAATGGTGTAATTGATAAAGTAAGGAGTGGTATTAATTATGCTAAGTTAAGTATTGTACACCTTTTTTATAGAACAATTTGGTTTTGGATTTTTAGAAAAGTAGTTATGAAAAAAGTTATGAAAAACTTAAAAAATAAATTAAAAGAACAAAAAAATGAATTATTTAAAGATTTTGATAATTTAAGTAAAAGTATAAAAGAAGCTTTAGAAAAACTTGGTATGCAAGCCCCGATTGATTTTACTGTGGAAGGTATTAAAAAAATAAATGTTTTTTTACAAGAAAAAGTGAAAGAAGAGGAACCTAGAGCTGAAGAGTTAAGTGAGTCACTCAGTAACATCATACGTTGTCAGCGTTTTTTTGCTGCTTTAGTTGCCCTTACAAATTTAAAAAACGCTTGCTACCAAGGTAATAAGCAAAAATATAATGAAGTAATTAATAGCAAAGAAGGTAAAGATATTTATGAATTGCTCAGAGATTGTGCGGACAACGTTTTTGCTAAAGAATTTAGGTTTGGTGGTAATGTAAAATTTTTTAAAGAAATTATAAATAAAGATGTTTATTCAAAAGGTGATTTTGATTTAAAAGCGGCGGGAAAGGCTCTTGCTGAAGATTTTATACCTAAATTAGAAGAAAAAGCTTTAAGTTTAGCCAAAGAAAGAGGGTATATAGACAAGGATTTTCAGTACAGTGAAGATAAATTGGAACAAATTGTGGAAGAGCTGAGTAAATATTGGCAAAGAGCAGATAAAAAATATAACGAATGGTACGAAAAAGTAGGAACTTTTCTACGGTCTGTAACTGCATATATGAAATATTTACCAACAGAAATTAAAAAATTTGAATTTTTAAAGAAGTTAGATTTAGATGGTGATGAAATTAATGGCCTTTTGGAAGATGAAAATGGTCTTTCTTGGAAAGAGAGAAATTTTAACTCTAACTTAAAAAAACTAAAAGATTTTAAAGAAGGTGATCATACCATATATTATAATGGGGATTTAAGTCTTTTGAGTCAGCAAGGTTAAGGGCATATCACTTTCTGATCGTACGTTATTGGGAAATTTTAAAATGACGGTGTACTGTTTTTGTCTCTAGTGTCTTTGCTGCAGTGGTAAGATAGGAACAGAAAAAACAAAGACGGACTTTGCTTACTAAAAATTAACTTGTGGTGAACATTTTTTTTGAGTATTAGATTTTTTATAGAACAATATTTACAATTTTTTTGACATTTCTAAGGGCGGGCAATCTAAGCTTTGGAATCTTTTTCTTAGGAAATAAAAAATAAAAAACCGCGGTATGTGATTATTTTGGCATCAAGACCTTTGAAATTAAGAGTCTTTATTGTTTCTTTTTTCCAATTTTGGCCGGGATATTTTTTTGTTAACAATTCTACAAAGTTTTACCTTTTACTCAAAATTTTGCATCCAAAATTTACAGGTTCACACAAAAAAACATTTTTATAAATTTTTTTTAAAGTTTCAAAACACTTAATTGCTTCTCTTTTTTCTTTAAAAATTCCAAAAACAGAAGAACCACTTCCGCTCATTAAAGCAGCAAGAGCTCCGTTTTGCTTAATAACTTTTTTTATACATACTATCTCATTAGAATTTATTACTTTTTCAAACCTATTATAAAGTCTTTCAGATGCCCCTTGTATATCTTCTTCATTTATGGATTTAATTATTTCTTCTATACCATTTTTTTCATAATTTTCTGATTGATATTTTTCATCGAAAGCTTTATAGGCTTCCTTTGTAAAAACTTCAAAACTAGGCTTGCATATTACTATGTAAAAATTTTTTAAATTCTTAATTTTTCTAATCTGTGTGCCCACTTCCTTGGCAACAACAGTTCCACCCGAAAGAAGGAACGGAACATCTGTGCCAACATTTTTAGCTATTTCTTTAAGCTTTGACTCCTTGCATATATCTTTAAATATATAGTTTAATCCTTTCAAAACGGCAGCAGCATCAGAACTTCCACCTGCAAGCCCCGCGCCGATAGGGATATTTTTAGATATTTTTATGTTCAAAGAAAAACCGTGTATTTTGCTAATTTCTAAGAAATTATTACAAGCAACGTAAGCGAGATTTTTAAATTTAGGTAAACCATTCAAATCCTTGCTATTAGTAAAAATATCTATTTTATTTTTAGATGTATTATTTTTTTTACATTCTACACTTACTGAATCAAACAAAGAAACCGTTTGCATGATCGTTTCTATTTTGTGCAAATTTTCGCCAGGAGCCCTTTTTAGGACTTCCAAATATAAATTAATTTTTGCGGGAGCTAAAATATTTATACGCATAAACTAAAGTTTACTACAAAATTCCTTATAAAGGGATTATTAAGTATTAAAGACAAAGCTACTAGGCAGAGGTTTAGGAAAAAATTTACTTCTAAGGCAAAAGCATTTATCTAAATTATAATTTTTTAAGTTTTTAGATTCGCAGTTATTTACCTTCCTTTTGTATACGATTCTAGCACTATCAATAAAATCTAACTAGCTAATAATTGAAAAACAGTAAAGTAGCAGTTTTAAAAATAGATAGAATCAATTTTAGAGGGCCAAAATCTTAGCAAAATAGCTCTGACCTATTTATTTACAGAGCAATAAATTTATACGAGTCTATATTTAAAATAGTCCTCTCGGGTCTGATACGATCTGCTAACAACAATTAATAAAAGATTTAATAAGCCAAAAACCTAAAATTTTGCGAATAATTTAATTTAAAATTTTGGTTTAAGTTTTATTTACCGTTAGTGTGAAATTCGGGTAGGTATAAGAAATAAAATTAAAACCAAGTTAAAAAGTTAAAGCCTAAGAATATTAAGAATTTTACAGGTACTACGTTCTATAAAAACCAATCCTCCTATTCTAAAAAGTAGTTATGCTCCCTACCTATAATTAGCATCACCAAAATAGTTAGCAGAGCGAACTTAATACATCAAAATTTTACCTTAAAAGAACTTCCTAGGTGGCTAATATTTATTTAAAATTCTAGAGCAGAGGCGAACAGCACCCCGTAGCGCTTTAGACTTAAAAACTAATTCTACTTTCAGCACTTTCTACGAATAACTTTTATATTTGCTACTTGCCTTGCTCCCAAATTCCTTAAATATAAAAAAAAACCTTAAGCTGTTTACTAAATACTAAAAGCTACATTATAAGTGTTCCTACTCCCTCAACTTCGTTAACATTAGGCTCAACGCCCCCTGTACCACCAGAGGCTTTTTCTAATATATCATCACTAATCTCGCCTCCTTTTTCTTTTAAAACGTATGCATAAACTTCATCTAATCTGTCTCCACTAAACCTTATATTATTTTCTTGGGCAACTTGCATAAATTCATCTTTGGTGTTGCACTTTTTAAACTGGTCTAAAAGTCCGGAATTTTTTTCAAAATATTCTTTTAAAGTCATATTAACAAATCCTTCTTTCTTAAATATATAGTTATATTTTATATTATTTTTTTTTATAAGTCAATGTTTTTGTAAATAATTTATAAATAAGCCAATATTTTACAATATAAATACCTGTCTTTAGGCAAAAATGCACTGTACACCTAAAAGATTAGTAATAGATTATGCTAAAAGTAAATAGACTAGTTATAGAAACATACCAGCTAAGGCAGTTTTTCTATATAGCCAGTTTGTTAATATTAAATAAAATATATCCCTTATTTAAAAATATTTTTAGAGATTTAAACATGTAACACTAAAATATTGCAAAAATAATTAGTAAAATCTATTCTTCAATCTAAAACAAGCCAAAAATACATTTTTCCTAAATTATACTTTTTCGATAAGATCCAAAATTGTTTTACGCGCTTCATCTACTTTACGTAAACACTCCATTCAAATCAAAAAGAGAAGTTTTTCTAAAAAATCTATATATAACAAACAGACGAGACTTTGTTTATAAAAAATTCCTTAGGAAATATCTGCTCTACTTACATGTTAGCGTGCGAAAAATTTCAAAAGTACCGTACAAACTAACCGCATAATTCTAAAGGCTTACAAAAGGTCAGCGTATGAAAAAGGGCCAAATTAATGTAAATTTAAACCGAAAAAGGTCAACTCTGCTTAATTTTTTTTAAAACAGTTTTTTTAAAAAGCCTTTTAAACCACCCATTTTGTTTTTTGTTTTCTTTCTCTTTTTCAACTCTGCAAAGTTCATTTTTTAAATCCAGCACCTGTTTTTCCATAAGTACGAGCCTATTATTTAAAGCTTCTATATCTTTTTTTAGTAAATACATCTGTTCTCTATGAAAAACAACCATCGGCTTAGATTTTTGCTTGCTATCTAAAAAATCTACAGCTTTTTTATCTAAGTCACTGGCACGACCTTTTTTAGATATATTTCCCTCTAAAATAGGTCTAAACTTTTGAAACTGTTTACGTACCGTGTCATACGGTATTCCCCGCGAAGATGCATACTCTTTTAAAGTCATAAATCTAAAATCTATTCATCCATAAATTCTGTCTTTTAATTTAATACAAAAAGCAATTTTAACTAAGAAAACACGCCCATTCTAACACAATTCAAACAATTTTAAAAACCCTTAACAATATTTACAAAACAAAAAATACCACCAGCGAAAGAAAAAATGCCTAAAATTATTGCTTACATAGATAAAAATAAAACTAATTTAGGTGCAATAAACTTAGCACCTGCCTTGCAATCTACATCTAAAAAAATCTTCTTTTGCATAATAACTTTCAATGTACCGCGCAAATTTTAATAATTCTAGTAAAAACTTAAACATAAAAAAATTATACTTTAAACACCACTTTTATTTCCCCACAAAAGAACATGTAATTGTGGTAAAAGATAAATAGAGTCTATTTTTTCTTTTATAAGTTTTTCTAAAATAATTTTATATTTTTCTAATATAATTTTGGACATATCCCCTTTATATTCACTATCATTGTTTCCTACCGTAGCATAAAGATCAACTCCGTATTTTTTGCAAAGTTCTTGATAACGTTTTAAAAAGTTTACGTCATCATCATTAAAAATTGGAATTTTAATAATAATTCTTGTTTTTTTGCTTAGTAAAAATTTTTCTATGTTATTGTAAACATCTCTTTGCCCACTAGATGGCCCTTTAGGGCTCAAAACAACAAGATCACAAAGGTTAAGCCAATCGGGAACAACACTCCCTTGTGCTTCAACATCAACTTTAATACCGTTTTTGTGAAGCTCTCCTATAACGTAAGTAAAATCGTAAATACAAGGATTTCCACCAGTTAAAATTACGTGTGGACAAAAACTGTTTTTACAAAGGTCTAAAATTTTTTTAGATAAATCAACAACTGTAAATTTTTGGCTACTGCTATTTACTTTTAACGCCCTTTTGGTGTCACACCAAGTGCACCTAAAATCACATCCGGCTACTCTAACAAATATACACTTTTTACCAATATTTGGTCCCTCACCTTGTATTGTAGGACCAAATATTTCTTTGATAAAAATAAAATTTTCAGTCTCTTTCATAAATTGCCTCATTTCCATCGGTCTCTTCAACTATTACCTTGTAGCAAAGAGGAACTTCATCACAAATAAATTTTGCTAGATTTTCAGCCGTGGGATTACCTGGAAATACGTCATTTATGTACTTGTGGTCAAACTTTCCGTGCACCAATTTTTTAACATATGTAAAATCCACTACCATACCGTTATTATTCAAAGTTTTTGACTTACAAAACACGGTAATTTTCCAGTTATGACCATGCAAATTACTGCACTGACTTTCATAATCAAGAGACAATTTATGAGAACTAGATACGGTGAAAGTTTTTTTTATGTAATACATTGCTAAATCCTCTTCTAAAATAAAAACTAAATTTAAAATTTCAATCTAATCAAAAAAATCCACGCCCTATTTTTATACAAAAGATCCATAAACTTAATTATCACCACCTAAAAAACTTTCCATTACTTTAGCCACCACATTCTTAAATAAGTACTACCCAAAAAGTCAGAAATGCACACACAAAAAACAATACTTATCCAAATAAGATCAAGTGTAACACAACCTCGAAATAAACAGCATAGACCTTCTATGTAGACCCGTTATTTTTTTACTTATTTCACAGCCTACAATTTAGAATTATTACAATTCTACCTCTCACACTCCTTTCGGGTTCCCAACGCAGCCCTAAAAAGCAAACACTTCATTGCTAAAACGGACCTAAATGCCCCGATACAAGCTGTGAAAAACGAAAAAACTACCACCTCCAAACAAAAAAAGCAAAAAGTATCCACCAGTCGGACTTCTAAAACTTGTATTCACTTGCTTATAACACAAATCTACAGACATACAAGTTACTTTTATCTATACTACACAGTCTCTGGAACTACCACTTCGATTTTTGTTGCCTGTTCCATATATTCAGCGGGGTCCACAGCATTATTTTTACTAAAAGCTTCCTTTCTCAAAACGCAAGAAGCACATTCTCCACACTGCTTTTCTTTACCGTCGTAGCAACTCCAAGTATATTCAAAAGGAACGCCCAACTGTAACCCTGTTTTAACAACTTCAGATTTGACCATATCTTTGAGTGGAACCCTAACAAATATTCTTCCATAAGTCCCTTTATTAATAGCAAAATTAATCGCCTCTATAAACTCCTCTGTACAATCTGCATAGTAACTACCAGTTTTTCCATCATCTTTGTGAGCCCCATAAAAAATCTCTATATCTGTATTTGGAAACATACTACCCGCCAAAGAAGCAGTAAAGGAAAGCATAAGGCCATTACGAAAAGGCACATAAGAAGAGATCCAAGGGCTCCCATGACTTTTGCTTTTTTCCTCAGAGAAATCTCCTTTAATTAGGTTTAAGCCTGAGCTTTTTATTACAGTAGAAGTGCTCTTTTTAAAAGCTTCTGAAAGATCACAGTTGAGCAATTCTACTTTGTAAAAATCTACCAACTTTTTACAGCAACTCCACTCTTTCTCCGCTTTTTGACCATAATTAACACAAACAGCAAAAACATTTTTTGAGCCAAATTTTTTTACAACCATTGCTAAAACCGTAGCAGAGTCTAACCCGCCACTAACAAGAACAAATGCTTTCACGCTTAACCTCCAATCAATTTAATCAAGGACTAAGTTACATCAAATTTAAGTTAATTACAAGCAATTTATTTTTTTACATTTTTAAAATATAAAACAATTACAAAGATGCACACTTTATTACATTTAAGTAGTCAACCAGATTATCAGGCACGAAAAAATAAATATTATAAAAATTTTGTTATGACTTAATCAGGGCATGAAGAGAAAAATTATTAAAAACAATCAGGTTTAGAAAAATTATTATTAGGTAAATTTTATAACTTTTTAAAAACAAAAATAAATCAATAAAACATTCATATGCTCACTTTATATAGTGAAAAGATAGAAAAGTTCTACTATTTTACTTTATGATGATTGTAATTAAAATTCTTATTTTTTGTATTTTTCACTAAATAGTATCAATACTATATTAATTATTGTAAAAATTTAAATAAATATTTTACTGATATAAAAAAACCAAATTTACAAAAAACTAAATTCTTTACTTAGAAAAAGGTTAAAAAGATAGCTAAAAAATTTATTTGGAACGATACGCTATTTTTTAGAATCCCACTATTTTTTAGGTTATAATTTTTTAAAGTTTAAAATTTTTAAGTACAACGTTCATAAGCAGCACAAAAAATATTATATACCATTCAAAATAATTAGTTTATCCCGTTTAGAACTAAACTTAAGAACAAACTTTAACCCTAAAGGTAATTTAAATATAGCCCTATTTTCTCAGTAAATTGCATAGAATATGTTCCTTTAAAATGCAGCGAAAGAGTGTGTAAAAAATTATTGTTGACAATTTTATTTAGTTGATGTTAAAATACCTAAGTAGTGCTTGGTTAGTGTTTGTGTGTGTAACGCTAGGCTTGGCTGTTTTGTGTGGGAAGCTGCGGGTGTAGTTTAATGGTAGAACTCTAGCCTTCCAAGCTGGTAGCGTGGGTTCGATTCCCATCACTCGCTCCAGGTCTCTTATCCCTTACTGAGTGTTTTGCGTCAGTAGCTCAGCAGGATAGAGCAACTGCCTTCTAAGCAGTAGGCCGGGGGTTCGAATCCCTCCTGGCGCACCACGCGGTGGGTATAGCTTAGCTGGTTAAAGCGCCAGTTTGTGGCACTGGAGACCGGGGGTTCGAATCCCTCTACCCACCCCACTTTGTTTGTCGGTATCGTGTGGGGTGTAGCCAAGCGGTAAGGCAACGGACTTTGACTCCGTCATTCGTTGGTTCGAATCCAGCCATCCCAGCCATGTTTTTTTCCTTGAGTCATTAGCTCAGTCGGCAGAGCACTTGCCTTTTAAGCAAGGGGTCCGGGGTTCGAATCCCCGATGGCTCACCAGGTTTGTTTGTGGGGGTATAGCTCAGTTGGCAGAGCACCTGCTTTGCAAGCAGGGGGTCAGCGGTTCAAATCCGCTTATCTCCACCAGTTTTTGTGGTTCCTGTTTTGTGTGATGCTCTGTGACGGTAGGTGCCTGTGTTTTTGTCTGTTTTTTGGTCTTTTAGTCGTAGTCCTTAAAAGGTTACCCGTTGGTTGACCAAAACTGAATCAGACCCAAGGCTTTCTTTACGTGTTGCTTAAATCAGCAGGAGCAAGTATAAAACGAAAGCTACAAATTTGTGAAAACTGTAAGTTTTGTGTTCTTTTCCTAACCGGTATTTTGAAACTTTTTTCCAGTCCGAAACATATTTTTTATATTTAGCCTGTTCTAATTTTACTAAAACTGTAAAGATTTATTTTAATTAAGCTTAGCACTAAATACCAATTATATAGGTCTCCTGACCGCTATATGGTAATTTTTATTTTTTAATTTAAACCAGTAGCACTAAAAAAAGATATATTACATAAAATTCTTGCTTATATAAACAAAAGTAAAAGCACCATAGACTCTAAATAAATGGTGCAAACTTTTTAATTTGTTATTTTTTAGTCACTTGTATTTTAAAAATTTTTTCTGTACAACGCAGCAACTTCATACACACCTTATCAATTTCAGCACTAACTTTTAGCTCACTGCAAAATTCTTTAAAGTTTCTTAAACACTCTTGTGCGAAAAATCATCTAGTCTTTTCAATATTTTACACTTTTTTGGTACCAGCAAAAACCTCCCCAACATTAGCCAAAATCTTAAAAACTAATTTTTTAAGACTAAACCTCTCACTAAATATTAGCCGTACTAAACTTTTCTATTCCTTCCTTAATCCTTTTTAAAGCTTCCTCTTTTCCCAAAATTTCCAAAAGATCCGTACATCCTCCGGGTGTTGCTAAAAGCCCGGAAAGAGAAATCCTTATTGGCCACATCACAGTATTTACTTTTAGATTTAAATCTACCGCAAGTTTTTTTAAATTTTCATAAACACTTTCGTGCGAAAAATCATATAATTTTTCTAACATTTCACACGCTTTTTTCAGTACTAGCAAAGAATTATTTAAATCATTTTTACTTTTTTTATTTATAAATAGCTCTTTACCATATGCAAGGCACTTATTTAAAAAGTCTATTTTATCTTTTATTTCTGAAAATGTAGAAATCCGACCTTTCAGCAAAGACGCTATTTTTTTAAAATTATAGTCTCTCTTCACTAACGCCTCTTTTATAAAGGGTTCTGCTAAATAATAAAATTCCTCGTCGCTCATAAGTTTTATATATTCTGAGTTAAACCATTTTAGTTTTTCGTAATCGAATATTGCAGGAGACTTACCTATTCTTTTAACTGAAAAAGATTCTTCTAAACCCTTTAAAGAAAAAATTTCTCTATTGTCTTCCGGGCACCACCCCAATAGTGCCACATAATTTACTATAGCCTTCGGTAAATAACCAAGGTCTGTTAAATCTTTAAAGCTAACCGCCCCATGCCTTTTAGATAATTTTTCTGTACTACCATCTTTATTTTTGCCCATAATAAGCGGAAGATGAATATATAAAGGTTTCTCCCAGTTAAAAGACTCATATAAAAGATTATATTTAGGCGTAGAAGTCAAGTATTCACAGCCTCTAACAACATGAGTTATTCCCATTAGATGATCGTCTACTACATTTGCAAAATTGTAAGTAGGGTAGCCATCTGCTTTTAAAAGGATTTGGTCCTCTATTTCTTCATTATTTATTGTAATTTTTCCATAAACCAAATCTTCAAAAGAGGTTTCACCTTCTAAAGGAACCTTCTGCCTAACAACATAAGGAATTTTTTTTTCTAAGTTTTTTCTTATTTCATCTTCACTAAGATTCCTACAATGCCTGTCATAGCCATTAAATTCATTTTCTTTTTTTAAATCTTTAAGCCTTTCTTCTGTACAAAAACAATAATATGCTTTACCTAAATCTACTAACTTTTTCGCATACTCTTTGTAAATACCTAATCTTTCACTTTGAACGTAAGGCCCACATTTTCCTGGGTTTTTAGGCCCTTCGTCACATCTTATTCCTACTTTATCTAGCGTTTCATATATTAAATCAACCGCTCCTTCACAAAATCTATTTTGGTCTGTATCTTCAATTCTTAAAATAAAATCTCCACCCAAAGATTTTGCTATTAAATATTCGTAAAGAGCAGTCCGCAAGTTACCAATGTGCATATTACCAGTAGGACTAGGTGCGTAACGCGTTCTTATTTTTTTACTCAAGGAAAACCTCCTTCAAAAAACTTCTAATTTCAAAAACAAAAAAATCAATATTTTTCTATTAAAGAAATGGTAAAACCTAAAACGTAAAGAAAATTGGGACCAACAACTGTTAAATGAAAGAATACACAAAAAGCTATATCAAACAGAAACAAAAAATCCGAGGAACAGCTCCCAGCTTAAACTTAAATCACTTATTTTAAGCCTAAATCTGCTATCAACCCACCTAGGTTTTAGTGTATCAAAAACAAGTTAAATGTAAAGTGTTTTTATTAATTTTATTTATAATTAATAAAATTTTACTTTACTTATTTTTTTTTTTTTGATATAATGCTATATATAAAACAAATAAAATAAAAATTACTTTGTTTTTATATGATTTTTTATTAACTGGAGGTAATTTTTTATGGCAAGCAAAAATAATAGAAAATTAAGCGGAGTAGTTTTAACAGGAGCATTAGTAGCTCCAGCTGTTATGAGCGCAGCACAGCAAAATGTAGCGAGTGCAGATTTTCTAAGTTCTTTAAAATCATGGGGAAGTTGGGCGGGAAATGTCGCAATGAAAGGCATAAATGCGGCTCGGTCAACTACCTACGGTAAAATTGGTTTATGTACTTTAGCAGCAGTTGGACTTATTGGTTTGGGATGTGCTTTAGGATATTTACTCGATTTGGTTATTTCTGATGATGATAAACTTGATGATGCGCATTATTTAGAAAGTTTGGAAAAAGTGGAAAAATATTTAAAAAGTGGCATTGATTCCCCAATTTCGCTCTTATTTAGCCAAGGAGATAGTGACAAATCTTTACGTGCAGTAAAGATAGAAAAGAAAAAATTCCGAAAAGCTTTTGAGGAATATGGAAAAGACTGTGTAAAAGAAGTTAAGGGTAAAAATCTAGAATTTGATGCAGAAAAATTTGAAAATGGACTTTTGAAAGATTTGCTTGAAGAAAACAACGAAAAATTTATAAATAGAAAAAACTTTAAAGGCTTTCTGGTTCCTTATAAAAAAGATAACGACAAAATTAAAGAAAGAGTCTGTTCGCTGAGAATCCTGGAAAATGACACTAAAACTGAAATAGATGGTTACGAAAAAAAAGAAAAAAGTAATGAAGAGCGTCTTGCTGAAAAATTAAATAAAATTCAAGAATATTTAAATAGTAAAAAAAGTGAGGGCGTTGGACTCCTCTACCTTACAAAAGATAACGATACAATTCAAAAAGAGGTAGAAAAGGTCACTTTTAAAGAAGCTTTTGAAAAAACGGTGAAAGAATATTCAAAAGAAGATGGTACGTTTGATTTTGATAAAAAGGGTTTTAAAGAGGCCCTTTTGCAAAAACTAGGCGAAGAAGAAGTCCCAAATAATTTAAGGGGCGTTTGGATTCCTAATAAGTATGAAAAAAATTTATTAGATTTCTGTCCACTACCGGAATAGAAGGGTACAATAAAGCAGCTTATATAGAAAAAAATAGTTACTTCAGTAGAATCCGCATCTTACATGTACATTTTTATTTAGCAAAATATATATAAAATGTAATAAAGAAACAATTTTTATATTTATTTTTTTAAAAATATATGTTATAATAACAAAAGTATTTTAAAAATTTTTCATAGCGAGGATCTAATTATGGGTATATCAAAAAATAAAAGTAGAAAATTAAGCGGTGTAATTTTAACAGGAGCATTAGTCGCACCAGCTGCTATGAACGCAGCACAGCAAAATGTGGTTAGTGCAGACCTTGGTGATTTACTTAGTCCTGCTAAAGAATGGGGCACTTGGGCCTTAGGTGGAATAGAAAAATTTGGAAGGGCTTTTCTTAATACCTGGGCGGGGCGGATTACTGCAGTAGTTGCAGCTGCAGGTTTATTATACGGTTTGTTCAGTTTAGGTAAAATGGGTTTTGAATATGTTAGAAATAAAAGCTTAGGAAATAAAGGCAGCGCTAAAACAAATATAATAGACCAGAATAATGGTTCAGAAGCTCTAACAGATAAAGCTGGCTACAAAAAGTTCATTGAAAAATTAAGAGAAGCCAGTGGAGAAAATGGTAGTTTATTTAATTTAACAACAAAAGTAGATAAGGATGATATTACTATAAATTTAAAAAAAGGCAAAAGAAGTTTAGAAATAAAAGCTACTTTTGAGGAAAATAAATTTGAAGAAATAGGATTTGTATATAAAGATAATGAGCCTATTTATTTTGACGATGACTTTGCAAATAAATTAGCGGAAAATTTGAATAACTTCTTTGAAAACGCAGAAATCCCAGTTTTAGCAAAAACAGGCGTTGGTAGTAACGAAGTTGCTGATGTTGACAAAATTAGTTTTCAATCAACAGATACAAAAAATAAAAAATATAGCAACAATATAGATAGTATAAAAAATGATGACAAAGAGAATACAGAGGAGGATTACACTAAGGTAGATTATAATGCCTACGGAAATTTTATAAAGAGATTAGATGAAGCCATAGAAGATACTGGCATAACTAAAGCAGAAGAGACAAAAAATAACGACGAAATAATTACAACTTTAACTAAACAAGGCAAAGTTTTAAAAATTAAGGCTATTTTTAAAAACAAAAAATTGCAAAAAGTAGAAGTAGCTAGGGAAAGTAAAGACAAGCAAGAGATTTATACAGAAAACAATGCAAAAGATTTATTGACTACTATAAACACTTTCTTTAAAGATGCAGGAGTTCTAATTGAAGCTTCTTATAAAGAAGGAATGAAAACACCAAACAGCGTTGATGATATTTGTTTTGAAAAGACTGTAAGTGAGCCAGTCCATGAATTGACCGGAGAAGACTGCGAAAAGTTTATAAAAAATATACAAGAAGCTGCAAAGAGTGTAGAAAATCTAGAATTCGAATTTGAAAATAAAGGTAATAATGTAACAGAAATAGTTTTAACAGGGAAAGCAGGCAACAAAAGTTCGCTGCAAATTGAAGTTACTAGTAGCTGGCTCGATGCAGGTATAGTGGCTAAAAGTTCCTTAGAGAGTAGCGATATCATACCCTTTAAACTGAGTTCTGAAAAATTAGTAGGAAAATTAAATACTTTTTTCAGTGAAAATAATATAGTTTTAAGTGCTCGCATAGATAAAAATAAAAAAGGCTTTGGAGATATTGCCTTTGAAAAAGGTGATCAAGCGGTGAAAAAAGAAATCAAAAAAGAAGATATCAAAAAAGCCATTGAGGAAAGTACCACTAAGGGAAAAATAGAAGAGTACGTAGAGAATTTAATAGAAAATAAAGTAAAAAATAAAAATAAAAATAAAAATATTAAGACTGAAAATATAAAAATTGAAGTAAAAGGCGAAGACATACAAGCTATAAAAGAAAAAATAAAAGTAGAAGATTATCTTAAAAGCAATGATATTAAGCAAGACATAGAAAAGGCTGTAAAAAAAGCGGTAGAAGACGAATATGACAAAAAAGTGGATGAAGAAATAGGTAAATATAACTTAGTGAAACAAGGTTTAAAAAATGTGATGGTACAAAAACTATATACTGGAGACCCTGTGCGTTATACTTTTACATTGCCAGAAGCAGAAAGGCTTTTAAATAAAATTTATAAAAACCTAAATTTAGATAATTTAAAATTTAAAAATGAAGATACAAAAGAAGATATAAAAAAAGCGGAAGAACATATACAAAAAGCTATAAAAAATAACAAAGAAGTTAGTAAAGAAATAAATATTGAGCTAAATCATTGTAATATTTATTGTGATGTCAGACGTTTTACAGAAATGATAGACTTTGGTTTTAAAACTATGGATGAAGAAGAAATTAAGAAAAATACTGATTTTAAAGACTTAAATTCCGTAAGACGAGTTATAAATATTACTATAAAACCGTCAAACGATAAAGATAAAAAATATGATAAAGATACAGCGCAAATGATAAACAAAATTTTATGTATTAATTATGATGAAAAAGAAAAAAAGTACAAACTTACTACTAACTACAACTCCAAGAATGGCCTAGTCACTAAAACCTTTGATAAAATAGACGACTGGAAGAAATTGTTTTTTGGTGAAAAGAAATAATCCATAATCATATGTCTGGAGCAAATAAGTAAAAGACGTTTTATATAAAGCCTACTCCGAAAACTCAAAAACAAAATCTCCAAGCTTTATGGTGCAGCCTGGTGTAGCACCAGCTTTTTTTAGCGCATTATTTATACCAAAAAATTCCAAGGTTTTACGCAAATAAGCTAAAGATTCGTTGTCTTTAAAGTCCAGCATACTCACAACCTTAGAAAGCCACAAAGATTTTATTTCCAAATACTTGCCAGATCTTAAAATCTCAAAATTCTTTTCCTTAAGTTTTCTTATCTGATCGAAATCTATATCTTCAGAAATAGTGAACTTTTTTACCGGTGCAAGGGTAGCTAGTTTACTTATTAGAGCGTCTAAAAGCTTTTCTATACCATAATTTGTAGCAGAACTAATAGGGAAAAACTGCAAACCCTTTTTTTCTGTAAAGTACCTAAAACTTTCTATTTGCTCTTCACTAGCCAAATCACATTTGCTACCTACAACAAAAAAAGGTTTTTTAGCTAGAGTGGTGTCAAAATTTTCTAATTCACTTTTTATAATAAAAAAGTCTTCTTCTGGGTTTCTGCCTTCGCAGGCAGAAACATCTACAACGTGCAAAAGCATTTTGCAGCGCTCTATATGTTTTAAGAAAGTGTCCCCAAGGCCAGAGCCTTTGTGAGCATTTTCTATAAGTCCTGGTATATCCGCTACAACAAAAGACTGCCCTTTATGCCTTACAGTTCCTAAAACCGGGGATAGAGTAGTAAAGTGGTAATTTGCTATTTTTGGCTTAGCCTCACTTATTGTGGCAATTATAGTAGATTTACCTACATTCGGGAACCCAACTAAGCCTACGTCAGCTAAAAGTTTAAGTTCCAGCTGAAGATCCAGCTCCAAGCCACTTTCGCCAGGTTTTGCAAATCTTGGAGTCTGCCGCACTGGCGTCGCAAAATGAGTATTACCAAAACCTCCTTTACCACCTTTAAGCACGAAAGTATCACTTTCACTGGAAATATCTGCTAGTAATTTTTCTGTATTTAAGTCTTTTATTAGTGTGCCTTCCGGGACTTTAATTATTAAGTCTTTTCCGCTCTTCCCAAAAGACCTGTTAGCTTTTCCGTTTTCGCCATTTTCTGCTACATATTTTTTCTTAAAGCGAAAATTAGAAAGAGTAGACATTTTTTTGTCCATCTTAAAAATGATGCTTCCACCTCTACCGCCATCTCCGCCATCTGGGCCACCATTTGCTATATATTTCTCCCTGTGAAAAGATATAGCTCCGTTGCCGCCATCTCCGGACTTTACTTTTATTTTTACTGTATCAACAAACATAGTAAAAAACTTACTTTCGCGCCTTCAAAAAAGCTAACCTAATTTTTTTATTATACCACAAAAGAGCTAAGAATAATAGGGCACGCGCAATGAATTAGTGCTAGCAGTGATGGAGGCAGCAGGCAAAATAATAAGCAAATCTTAAAATTTAACAGTTTAAATTTTATAAGCAATATAGTTTGAAGACTTATTTTTCCTTTTTTTCCTTGGAAAGTAAGTTTTTACCTAGATTTAATTTATTTTAGTACGTTAGTCACTGTTTTATAAACTTTAAAACTTTGTGGATTAGTTTAAACATAAAGTTTTGTAAATGTATTTTACACAGCAAGTTTTACTTAGCCTGCAGTTAATAAAAACGGTATAATATTTTGGAAATATAGTGTAGAGCTTTATTTTTTATTTTAAAACAGATTTTTATTTTTTGCACCTATAAAAGGTTTTTTTATTTAAATTTAAATTTATGATTTACGATTTAGAAGAAAAAATTATTTCAATTAAAGGAGTAGGTCTAAAGAAAGAAAAAGAGCTAAATAATTTAGGCATTTTTTTAAAAAAAGATTTACTTTTTAACTTTCCTAGAAAATACAAAGATTTTTCTAAATTTTTTACTGTAGCAACTGCTCCTCTTCAGAAAGACATATGCATTAAGGCATTTATAGCCAGGGTTTTATTTAAAAGATTAACTAAGAATAGATCCGCAATGTATTATAGATTCCTTATTTACGACGAAACAGGAGAGATATTTGCTTCTTATTTTACCAGTAGATTTAGCAATATTAAATTTAAAGTTAATGAGAACTTTATAATTTTTGGGAAAATAACAGAAAACAAAAACAGAAAAAAAGAAATGTTAATTTCAAGCATTCATAGTGCAGCAGAAAATTGTACTGGAATTTACCCGGTTTATGCTCAAAAAGGAAATATAAGTTCTAATTTTTTACTAAAGCTAACTGAACAGGTTGTATCTGAAAATAATATCTTCTTTAAAGAAACCGTGCCCGAAAGTTTACTAAAAAAATACAACTTGTGTTCTTTAAACTTTGCTTTAAAAAATATTCATTTCCCAGAAGATGAAAAGGCTTTAGCTTTAGCTAAAAGAAGACTTTTTTTTGAAGAGATTTTAAATATTCAGCTTTTTTTACAAAAGAAAAGAAAAGAAAAAGTTAATAGTAAATACAAGATTTTAGACATCCAGCTACTAGAAGAGTTTTGCAAAAAACTCCCCTTTGATTTGACAGATGCTCAAAAAAAAGTTTTAAGTGAGTGTTTTGAAGACATAAAAAGTGGATCTTCTATGCAAAGGCTCTTACAAGGCGATGTTGGCTCAGGGAAAACAGTTGTGGCAGCTATTTTAGCTTTAGTCTTGACTAAGTGCAATGATGCTCAAGTTGTTTTTATGGCTCCAACAGAAATTCTTGCCAGGCAGCACTATAATAATTTAAAAAAGTTATTTCGGGATTATGACTTTAAAATAAAACTTTTGTGCAGTTCTGTTCCTGAAAAAGAAAAAAGAGAAATTTTTTCTTCTGTAGAAAATGGTGAGATCTCGCTTTTAGTAGGAACTCAGTCTCTTTTAAATGAAAACTTAAAATTTAAAAATTTGGGCTTAGTAGTAACAGATGAACAACATCGTTTTGGAGTAAGGCAAAGGGCATCGCTTGTTAGCAAAGGAGATAAAGGTGTTCATGTTTTAGTAATGTCTGCTACACCTATTCCTAGAAGTTTAGCTTTAATTTTATATGCGGATTTAGATATATCTATTTTAGATGAGATGCCTAAAGGAAGAAAAAAAATAGATACCTTCTTAGTAGATAGCTCTAAAAGGCAAAGAGTTTTAAATTTTATAAAAAAAAATGTAGACGAAGGCCGCCAAGCATTTATTGTATGCCCTTTAGTTGAAGAGACTGAGGATACTTTAGAAGGCTTAGAGTCTGTTATTGAGTATAAAAAAAAATTAGAGGATACCTGCTTAAAAGACGTAAAAACAGAGATTTTGCACGGTAAGATGAATGGAAAACTTAAAAATAAAATTATGGAAGATTTTTTGTTAAAAAAAATAGATGTGCTTATTAGTACCACTGTTATAGAAGTGGGAATCGACGTTCCTAACGCTAATATTATCTTAGTTGAAAACGCCGAGAGGTTGGGGCTTTCTCAGCTACACCAATTGAGGGGTCGAGTTGGAAGAGGTGAGCATAAGTCTTACTGCATTTTGCTTTCGGATTCTAAAAATAAAAAGACATTAGACCGACTAAATACCATGAAAGAATTTTCTGATGGTTTTAAAATAGCAAAAGAAGATTTAAGGCAAAGGGGTCCTGGCAACCTGCTAGGGCTTGAACAGCATGGCTTTTTAAAACTTAAAACAAAGAACTTTATAAATAGTGCAGAAGATTTAATAGAAGCTAGAACTTTTGCTGGGGAAGTTATTAATTTAAATTGCCGTGAAATGATTGCTGCTAAGTTTAATTTTCAAGTGCAAAAATAAAAATAAGTAGTTTTAAATACATTGTGAAGTAAATTGAGGTGAATCTTCTAAATAGTTAGTTTTTAATATTTTTAAAATCAAAATATTTTTGGTTAGAGCTTGTTACAGCCAAATTTACGCAATGGTATTTTGATTTTTTACTTAAATAATATGAAATTTAGATTTTAATCAATTTAAAAGGGTAACATAAAAAAATTAAAGTTAAAAATTCGAAGGTTCTTTAAAAATATTGTAAAATCGTCATATTAACTAAAAAAGTTAAGAACAGGAAACTATCTATCCTCTTAACACATAATTTTTTTAATTTATAACCCTTATTTTTAGATTTTTTTAGGTAATTTTAAATCAGTAAAAGTTAAGTAATTAAAATTTAAAATATTATTTGTAGACAAATATAAAAAAATATGGTACACTTGTTTGGTATTGTATTTTTTAGATTTTGGAGGAGTTTTTTATGAATAAAAAAGTAAGAAAGAGCACGTCGATTGTGTCGGGAGTTTTAATTTCTACTTCGTTAATAAATAATGCGGTTTCTTTAGCGTCTGCTGGCTCGACGGTAAAAGATGGTGTAACAGCGTTGGGGAAGGGTGCTATTTCTACAGTTAAAGGTGGTATAGATCTTTTAGTTATACCTGCTATTAAAGGTTTGGTTTCATGGGCCTCAAGGTACTTATTTTTATTTTTTTTGGTGTATGGCTTTTATTATAATAGGTGCGTTCTTCATACGGGAAAAGTGGCTAATGGCATTAATACCATTCTTTCTATTTCAAGCTTCATAGGCAAGGGATTTGAGGCAGCAATTAACTATGTGTTCGCTAAAAATAAAAAGCTGGATAACAGAGAAGCAAAAGAGAAAGAAGAAGATATTGAAGTAATCTCAGTAGAAGACCTTAAAGCAGAAATTGAAAAAATTGAAAAAGATTTGAGTGAAAATTTAAATAACAACAAGGGAGACCTTAAGAAGAGCGTCGAAGAGAGAGTCAAAGCTTTAAATAAAAGGCTAGATGCTACTAGAGGTTCGCTGAAATATAAATTAAACTGGTTAAAATTCCAACTTGGCGCGCCTTTTCGTAGTGAAACTAGAAAGCAATATTCTGATTTTAAAACACGTCTAAAAGAAATTAGCTCGGGTTTGGATACGGTAACGAATATTACAGAAAAATGGGAAAAGGTAAAAGGTGAAAAAGAGGGTAAGTTGTCTTTGTTACTTTTAGAAGAATCTAATGAAAAAGGAAATCCTTTGGTCGCTCTGCTTCAAGAATTAAAATCATTAGAGGGTAGTAAAAACAATTTCTTAGAACAATACAGAAATAACTTTTTTGAGGGATATATTAAAGAATTAGAAGAAGAAGTGTTTAAAGAATTTGAGAAAATCGTTGAAGGGGAAAAAGAAAATAAAGAAAATAAAGAAAATAAAGAAAACGAAGAAAACAGAGAGGGCGCATTTAAAAAGTTAATATCTAAATTAGATGTCCTTGGCACAAGAGAAAAAAGTCTTATTGTGAAAACTAATCAATTATCTCTTTATTTACATTGTTTGTATAATTTGATAACCGTTGAAGAAAAGGCATTGAAAACACTAAAAGATTGCGGGTTAGAAGCCGCATCTACTGCAGAACAACTTCTGAATTTTGTTTTTAAAAAAGATTTAATTGGTAATATAGTCAATATAGTCAATATGTTTGGTGCTGTGCTTGGCCGTTTATCACCTACAGTTAATGATGCGAACAAATCAGAAAAGGAACTCAAAGGAAAAGAAGTTCTTAATATTTTAGAAAGAATAGCTTCTAATAAAGATAATTTGAAGGTATTAAATGAAGCTATAACGTCTGCAACGACCAAACTAAAAGAAGTTAAAAAAAATGATCTTAGTAAAAGTATTTTAAAAAAAGTAAAAGAAAAGGATCTTAGTAAAAATATTTTAGAAAAAGTAAAAGAAACTAAAAAAATGTTAGATTTTCTGTTTGAAGAAAAAAGCGGTGAAGCAAAAGGAAATATTCATCTTATATCTGTTGCTACTGAATATGCTAAAATTAGTAACGAAATAAAAGGAATAGAAGAGAGCAAATTTAATAATGGAGATAAAAAAGAATTAAATACCGTCCTTGCATTATTGGTGGTCTTTTATGAAGAGAAATCAAAAAAATTGGATGACTTGCTTGAGAAAATATCTACTTTTGAAGGAAAATATAATGAAAATTTTGTAAATTGTTTGAAAGAAACCGTTTCAAAACTAAAAACTAAATATAATAAAACTAAGACCGCGTTGCAGGAATTTGCTGAAAAAGTTATGAACTTTTTGTCAGATTTTTTAACCGATAAGAAAAACAATTTAGACGACATAGCGAAAAAGATTTTTGAAGAAAAAGATGAAGATATTGATTTTGGTCTTGGCTCACTTGAATCTTCTTTTAAAAACAAAATATGTGATCTAGAGTTCGGCGAAATTGAAAAAGTGAAGAGTCTTTGGGAAGATTGGAAAAATTCTTTTATAAGAAAACACCAAGACGAAGTAAACAAAAAGGTTGAAGCTTTAAAGAAAAAGGCTAAAAAAGAGGAAGAACAGGAAGAAAAGGATGCAAGTTTAATTCAAGAAACTAAGAAAGCTATAAATTCTTTTGATTTGTTACAAGAATTTAAGTTAGATAATATAGACAATTTAAAATCAGATTTGGAAGGTGTATTAGGAAAGCATAAAGAGGATGCTGAACTTCTTAAAAACGATTTGGTTATTTTGAGAGAATTTATTAAATATTGTCTTTCAGACGAACACAAATTATCAGAAAAAATTAATAGTACATTAGTTTGTGCAGAAGTACTTCTAAAATATCCGGCTTTTTTTGGAAATGTTCTTAACTATTTAAGCAAACAGTTTGATCTTTCAGCTCAAAAAAGTCTCAATGAAGATTTTCATCAATGCTTAATTTGTTTATATAACATGAAAGAGTCTATAACTAAATTAAGCGGTGAAAACAACGGTGTGAGCGCTTCTTTTGAAAAGTTCTATGAAAAAGTAAAAAAATTTGTTGTAGAAAAAGCTAAAGAAAGTATCAATAATATAAAAGAGTTGAAAAAAATTTTTGGAAAAGATGTTGCTAAATACTGCGAAGATTTAGCTAAATTAGAAAGAATAGCTGAAGATACCGACTGGACACTCAGGGTTTTGGCTTTAAACTTTAGTAATTTTTATTATATAAAAGAAGGTATCGAGTCAGATATTCTTCTTAGTCAAATACCTTCCTTGGTGCAAAGAATAGAATCTTTAGACAAAAAGTTTAAAGAAAAATTCGAAAAAACTAAACTGGCTGATTTTTTATATGAGTTTATTAAACATCATGAATTTTTTAATAAGGATGAAAAAGAATTTATTGAAGCTTTTAATATCTGTTTGACGTCGCCGGAGCTGCTTTTTTCTGAAAAAGTGGAAGTTAAAAATTTTTTTGCTGAGGAAGAGAGAAATAACTATATTCTTCTAAAAGATATTCGCACCGCTTTGTATCAAATTCAAGAAAATTTGAAGTCTGGTGTTGTTGGTCCTGAAACAGAATATTTAAATACTGTTCTGAGTAATTTGCCTAAATTGGAAGGCGATGAAAAAATAATCCAAGACATAAAGAGTGCAGTTGCTTGTCGTATGAGTGATATTTTTTGTGATTATTTTATTCGTAGAATTTCAGGGGACAAAAGTTTAGAAGTTTTTAATAACTTTTCAGGTGAAACTTTTACCAAGTTATTTAACCTTTTTGATGAGGCAGAGATTATAGATGATAAAAATTCTGAAAATATAAAAAGATTGTGGTTTTTATTTTTGTTTGGAAATTTTTATAACAAGGGAATGTGTGATACCAAATGGGTCGATCTGGTTAAAGACTCGAAATTTATTAGCGACGATGAAACAAAACGTTTGGTTCTTCACTTCTTTAATACCTTAAGTGGCGGCTGTGTCGATTTTCCAGCCCTTTCGGACGATAAAATTAAATCAAGCTTAGAGACTTTTTTTGGAAACGATAAAGATTTTGCTGATATAGCCTATTATAGTATTTTTGTTAGTTATAAAAAAGGATTTCGTTTTAATGATTTGGCAGGAAAAGGTTTAAATATGGTTAGTGATATTGCTGGTGATATTGCAAAAAAAGGCGCTAACATGCTTGATGGAGTTAAAAACCTTCTTAACCTTTGGTAATAGAACTTTATAGAATATTGTCAACTTAATTTTTTCATATCTTAGGTTGGTCGGGCACGACAAATTTCAAAACTGTTTGCGAGAATTGTGTTTAAAAGATATAATATGCTGTTTTTTAAATTACAGAGCAAAAATATGTGTTACTTATTAGGTTTTGAAAATATGTCTGTTATTTCTCCCAATTTGTTTTGTTAACTATTTCTATGAACTTGCCTATCTCGATTCAAAACTATGATAATAAAAAAGTTTGTTCTGTTGTATTAAAAGTCAACAATTAAAAAACAAAAAATAAGACACCTCATTTTAGGGTGTCTCTTTTTAATCGTAAACAAACAAACGTTGTTCTTAGCTGTTAGCTTTAACTTTCCCAATTATTTTTTTACGAATCTGCCCTGTTTGACGTGGAAATCTTGGTGGAGTATGTCTATTTTTGCCATAGAAAACTAAAGACCTATAAAAATCACCAGTTAAATAGAAATCCTCTATTTTCTTAAACTCTGCTCCCAACACCACGGCAGCTTCCTCACTTGTTTCAACTTCTTCCCCACCTTTTTTTGATTTCATTGCAATAAAAGTTCCGGTTTCAACTTTTACAAACGGAATACAATACTCCAGCAGCTGGAACATAGGAGCCACAGCTCTGGCAACAACAAAGTCAAATTGCTCTCTGTAAAGCGGCATCTTACCAGCAATTTCTGCTCTAAAGTGAAGAATTTTAACATCCCTTATGTTTAAAATATCTACCATTTCCTTTACAAACTTTAGTCGCTTCCCCAAAGAATCTAGCAGTGAAACTTTAAGGTCCGGCCTAATTATTTTCAGCACTAAGCCTGGGAAACCCGCACCAGTTCCCACATCCATTAAACTTGAACCAACAGGAAACTTCACATACTTAAGAATCATCAAACTATCTAGAAAATGCTTTATAGCTATTTCTTCAGGATCTTTTAGTGAAGTTAAGTTTATTTTTTCATTCCACTGCATCAAAACTTCAAAGTAAACTTGCAACTGATTCAATTGTTCATTTGTTAGCTCTATACCTTCTTCTGACGTTTTACTTTCAAGAAAATCCTTAAATTTTATCATACAAAATTTTAACTCCTTCGCTTTAAAGATAACAATTTGCAAAATCATGCAGCACAAAACTAAACATTAAGAACTAACCAACCTACACACCCCTTGTAAACAAATACTTATTGTATAAAAAGTTTTAGTTTATACATCCATTCTTAGGTTAACACATAAAAAAAATAATGTCTATATTTTTAATAAATCGTTATAAACAACATATTAAAAACCTATTTTATTCTAATATTTGTGCACTTTAAAATCAATTATAAATTTTGAACAATAGAAAAATTTTAAAATGTACTTAATTGGGAAAATAAACTATACATTTGTAAAAATAATAGTATCTAATTAATCAAAAACTAAAGATAGCCTTTTTGCCAAAATCTAAAGCAATAAGGCGATTTTTTTTAGTAACAGAATTTATAAATAAACGAGTAATTTTTACATATAAACTACATTTCACTGATAGAATAGGTAAAGAAAATAAATTAAAAAATGACAAATGAGTTTCAACAAAAAATATTTTGGAGGTCTATAGGATGTGCGCTAATTTCAAAAAATCTTATTATGAGGTAGCGTTCAAATAAAAAATAGAAATTTTAGTGTAGATATATATGTGACGGTAGTAGATTGGCTTTGCTTTGCCTGAAAAAATGAGCAATACTAAATGAGAATATATAAATAAAATAAATACAAATTTTAAAAATTAAAAACTTTTAGCCTAGATCAATAATATGTTTTTAAACTCATTTTTTATAAGAAAATAAAGTTTAAAGTATAAATGCATCTTATTTTAGAAAAGCCAAAAATTTTAATTAAAGTGTAAGAACTTGTCCTGTTAAACATATAAACACACATCCTACATCTCAGTTTTCGATGCTAGGAAACTCCTAGGTATGGTCTAAAAAATATCTACTTAACTTTAAAGCTATCTATATTTACCTTTTACTAAGAATTTAAATCAGCAAAAAATATAAATTCAATTAGTAACTTAAACTTTTTTCTTTAAGAAAAAAATTTTATTTTATGTATTCGGCTTAGCACACACATAGAAGGACTAATTGTAAAAATTTTTTATAAATAACTTTGGTTTTACTTACAAAAAATCTTGAAAAAATTAATGTGGGGCTGCTTTTAAGTGGCTCTATAACATTACAACTTAGCTTTTACGCTGTCTATTAACACGTTTCATACTAAAAAATTATTACCAACTAAAAATATGAGAATGATTAGTAACTTAGCCATTTTATTTAAGAAAAAATTTTATTTTATTTACTTGGTTTAAAACATACAATTAGAAAAATTTATTATGAAATTTTTCTAAATAACTTTGGTTTTACTTACAAAACCTCTTACAAAAACAATTTGATAAAGCTACAACTTTAAGTGACACTATAACACTACAAAAAATTTGAAACTTTAATTTTCATTTAGTCTTTTTGTAAAACTTTAAAAAATAAAACTATTCCACCTGAACCGTAACACTATATTTTCCGCATACCCAGCAAGAAGATCCAGAGGTAAGTTTTATTTCAGCTGGCAATTCTATTATTCCCTTAAAGTTTTCTTTTGTAGATAAATCAACTTCTGCAACAAGGTCTTCTGTTTTAATATTTTTGATTTCATTAGAGGGCCCTAAAATTTCTACATGCAAAATTCTTGTAAAAGAATTTACTTTTTTTTCCTGCGGTACATTTAAAAAATTTATATTATTCACTTTTACTGTTTTGGACTGCATACCATCTGTATTAATTTTTAAGTTAACAGAATATATATTGCTTAAATTTTTGACTCCACTTGGCATCTTTATTGGTAAATTGAACTCTTTTTTATATAAATTTATATTTGAAAAATCTAAAGTCTCCAGTGGAACAAAGTCTATGCTGTCTAAAACTTCTTTACTGGCGGCTATTTCAAGTTTTGTTTGGTCCATTTCTACTCTTCTTGAGTTTAAAATTAAGTTATCTGGTTTATTTAAAAATACAGGCTCTATTTTGACAGTTTTTTTGGAAAGTACACTAAGGGTAGCATCGACTTTATTAACGCTAAAAGTTAAATTGGTAGAAGCTACCCTTTTACCATTTTCATCATACAAAGTTAAAGGTAAGTCTTTCAAATTAACTGTTTGCGTTATTTTTTCTTTTATATCTTTTTCCACACAGACGCTAGAAATATTAGAAACCACAGTCTCGGGGCCCGAAATCTTAACATTAGACTCAGAAAGCGCTGCCACGCCTATAAAATAGTTTGCGTCTGTACTACAGTTTATATTTGGAGTTATATCAAAAGTTTTTTCCTGGAATCTATCTACAAAAACGTTTATAAACCTCGGAGAGACTTGCCCAGATATTTCGTAGTCTAAAGGTCTTCCATTTTTTTTTGCTAAAAGCTCTAAAGTGTAGTTTCCTGTTGTATTTATTATTCCGGCTGATTGCTGTGCAAAAACCGTAATATTTTCTTTTGTTAACTGCCCCAAAGCAATTCTGTTACCTTCAACAGTAACCTCAGCAAAAACATTGTCAAGGCCAAAGACTCTAAGACCAGATTCTTTTGCACTTTCTGAAAGGGCAATATTAATGGGTATGTTAGAAATAGTTTTAGAGATTTTCTCTGAACTACTAGTAGAAAGTTTTACCCAAATACAGAAAGATACTATCAAAGAAAAAACAAAAGCTAATTTATTGCTTTTAAAAAATTTATTTATCCTTTTTTGCATATTTTATTACTTAAAAGCCTCTCAAAAATGCTACACTAACAACCTAAAAAAGCATTTTACACCTATTTCCCCTTTTGTAGAACTTGTAAATCTACTTAAAAGGTACTTTTAAAAATGGCAGATCTAAAACCGGGTACACTCGTAAATTGTTTATACAAAATAAAAATTAAAAATACAAGTTGTTAGACTAGTGCAAAAAAATTGCCATAAATTTAAAAAATTTATTTTAGGCGTGTGCTCTACTCATTTTTACCTATTAAAACAATGATTTAATATAAAACATCATGTTTAACGTTAACCTTAAAATTAATAGCAAAAAAGTTACAAAACTCTGAATAACATTAAAAACTATAAAGTAAAAGATTTCCTTACTCCGCTAAATTACTTTAAATAAGGTGGAGCAAGATTAAAAGACTTCAAAAATTTTTTAGAAAATTAGTGCTAATGCCATTTAAAAGTATTTAAGACAAGAAAAGATTTCTAAACCGGGTAAAAAAATTCTCATCTTAAAAAAAGAGGTACTTAAAGCAGATAGCTATAAATTTAATGGCCTGCCTAAGACCTCTTTAGGAAGTGTAAAAGTGAGACAGTTAAAATTTTATTAAAGGGTTCTTTATTCTAAAAAATTTTAAGATATGTGATTACCACCTTTATTTAAAGAAAATTTTATAAAAAACAAACGCAGCTAATTTCACATCTAGACCACCTGACTGGATTTTATAATTTTTTATTTGACAATGTAAAAAAATAAAATCAAAATGCAAAATTATAGATTACATATAAAGGATTTATATAAAAAGTGAATAATAAACTTATAAAAAGAAGAGTATTAATTGTTGGAGTTGCTGTATTCTTTGTTTTTGCAGTAATATTTTTATTTAAATTGATTTTAGGCCTGGCAAAAGGTAAGCCTTCAAGTGTAAATGGCAATGTTACTACTTATAAAGACTCCGTTAAAATTGTTTCTGAAGCAAAAATTTTAAACACTGGAGATTTACTTATACATTCGCCAGTTCTAAAAGCTTATTATGATGAAAATTCTAGATCTTATAACTTTGAAAAAATTTTCACCTATCTATCTTCTTATAATAAGAATTTTGACTATTGCGTTATAAACCTAGAAGGAACGCTGGCAGAGAGTAACTTTTCAGGTTACCCGCTTTTTAGGTGCCCTGGTAGCTTAATAGATTATGCTAAAGAGGCAGGGTTTAATATGTTTTTAACTGCTAATAATCACGCGAACGATGCAGGCACTGAAGGGTTTAAAAAGACCACCGACATTTTAAAAAGTAAAAATGTAGACTTTATTGGTAGAAAGGTTAATGAGAACGATAAAAAATATATTATTAAAGAAATTAACGGCATTAAAGTAGGCATGGTGAATTATACCTACGGTGAAATTAGCGATTCAGGAATAGCAAGTGTAAACGGTATACCGTCAAGCGTCCAGAACAGTAAGCTTCTTAATGTTTTTGATTATAAAAAACTCCAGGATTTTTACAGTGAGCAGAAAAAAATTATAGAAGAGATGAAAAAACTTGGCGCTGAAAAAATAATATACTATATGCATTGGGGAGATGAGTATCAGCTAAAGGAAAGTAAATTTCAAAGAAATATTGCACAAAAACTTTCTGATTTGGGAGTTGATGTTATAGTCGGCGGTCACCCCCATGTTGTTCAACCGATGGACGTTATTCACTCGGATATTTCTGGTAAAGACACTATTTGTATTTATTCTGTAGGAAATGCTGTTTCAAATCAAAGAAAAGAACTTATGAATCTTAATACTGGTCATACTGAAGATGGTGTACTTTTCTTGGTCTCTTTTACTAAATATAGCGATGGTAAAGTTCTAACAACCAATATAGATGTTGTGCCTACTTGGGTACATATGTACACAGGGAAAGATGGAAGAAAGGTATACCAGATAGTACCTCTAGACAAAAAGTTAGACTGGAAAAACAATTTAGGATTAAATTCTTCAACTGACGGCTTTGAAAGTGCCAGTGCTTCCTTTGAAAGAACAATGAAATTACTTTCAAGCGGCCTTAATAAAGCAAAAGACATTGTTCTTAAAAATATGGCTAGTGCTTACCCTAAGATCTATAAACGGTAGGTACTTAGATTGAATACACGAATAAAGGCCAGAAAAATTTAAACAGCAAAATTTATTTTTAGGTAAAACAGGTTCAATGCGTGGTTTTTATAAATTATAACCCCTTAAATTTTAAGATTTGAGGTTACTGCATTCAACCTATTTTTTAGTATTATTATGATTTATACTTAAAATTATTGACTTTTTAAATTATTTTTTATATAATTATAACTAAATTTAATTTTTAAGGTTTATGTTATGGATCGTTCAAAAAAAATAGCATCTATGTTACTGGCTACTAGTTTAGCGGGAACTGCCGGGGCAAATATCTCTACCGGTATAAAACTTACGAATTTTTTAAATAGAACAGCAAAAGCGTTAGCACCTGTTGCAAAACCCTTTGTGGCTGTAGCAGCTTTTGCTGCTAGTGCTTTCAGTTTAGCTAAAAATAAGTTAAATTCGGCAATAAATTGGGGCACAAATAAGTTTAAAGAAGTGAAGTCAGAATTGGCTAAAAACGCAAGTGAAAGTGAAGAATTTACACCATTAGAAAAATTTTTTATTTCCCTTACTGCTCCAGCTTTATCGCATTTTAATAAAATGTGCCGCGAAATAAACTGGGCCAAAAATAAACTTAGCGGTAAAGAAGAACCAGAACCACTTGTAGAGGTGACAGGTAACCCCTTTATTGATTTTGATTCTAGAAAAATTGTAATAATAGATGGTCCACATAAACACGAGAAAGAAGAAAATAACAGTTCTGAAATTGTAAAAAATAAAAATATACCGGAGTTAGATTTGAGTAATTTATTCACAGAAAAACGGCCATATTTTAGTGATTTTAAAAATAGAAACGATAATATAGGCAATTTGTGTAAATTATTAATGACGGGTAACGAAATTTTAGGAATAAAAGGTACTACTATATTTATAAAGCGTGATGGTCTTGAAAAAACAATAGACGGTGATGGCATACAATATTTAAAGAAAGAAAAGATGGAAAAAAGTGGGGAATTAGGTATAAGGTGTAAAATCTCATCAATATCCTGGCCAGGAGTTTTACACCTTGAATTTTTTGACAAATATGTCAATTCTTTTGGCAATGAGCTATTTATAGAAGAGAGTACCAATTACGTAAAAAATGATTTAAAAAGTTTTATAGAATTTGTTAATATTTTACTAGAAAGTGCTTATAAGCAAGAAAAAACTAAATGGCGTCTTGGGGTAGTAGAAGAAGAAAGTAAGATTTTTCTTAAAAATTTAGATTCAGGTAAAAAATTAGAGATTGATGATTTTTCAAATAAATGGAATTTAGAAAAGTTTCTTTGCGAAGATTCGCATGAAAAAGAGTAACATATGAAAGGTTGGTGGATTAACTACAGATTTTTAGCACTTTATTTTTTTTAGCGCAAGAGTTTATAGAGCAATACAACAATTGTACAGGTTCAAACAGCAAATTTGTGTTTATGTGCAACAAATTTAAGGAGTAGGTTTTTCTAAATTATAACTCTTTAAACTTTGAGGTTTTTGGTTATTTTATTTTCTACATCTTTTTAGTTTCACCAAAAATATTTACTCTTTTAAAAAGTTAGTACTAAAATCTGGTGCGTAGTGTAGAAATGTTGTCAGCATCAATAAGTGTAAAATTGATATAACAGAAAAGTTAAATTTATGTAAATCATCAGTTTTACAACCTTCATCTGATTGATGTTCAGAAATTTTTTCTAAACCCAAAAAACACACAGTTTTACATGCACCAAGTTTTAGCGCTATCTTTTAAAATTTGATAACATATAGTCTGGTAAAGCAAAAAACTAAAATTATGAGCTCTTCGGTTCAAAGAAGTTACCTAGTAATTAGTACTTTCTTTTGTACAAAATTTATTTTTAAAATAGATTTAAAAATTTTTACGATTTAAGTCAGCTGTACAGCCTTAGTGCAATAAATATAGGTTAGGGACTGTATCTTTGTAGTTTTATATTTAGAGGGGTCGTACAATTCTATAGATACTAGTAATTAAAACACGTGGATATTTTACTTTTTTTGTAGTACATTTTTAAAATAGATAAGCTGAAGAGTAGGTCCCCGCTTTTTTCACTGAATATCTATTTTGTTAAATTCTTATTTTTTATAATAATTTTACTAGGGTGCTTCTATATGCTAAAAAAATTTTCTTTATTTTTACTTTTAACCTCTTTAGTAGTTTTTCTTTTTAATTTTTTCTTTTTTGATTTTTCATCACTTTCCGCTGATAAATCTTTCTCAGGTGGAGAAAAAATAATGGCGCTAGATATTCCCATAAATGTTGCCTCTAAAAGTGTTTTGTTAGTAAATTTAGATACAGACAGCGTAATTTTTGAAAAAAATACTGAAGAAAAACTTCCTATTGCGTCACTAACTAAAATTATAACGGCACTTGTTATTTTAGACAAAGTCAAAGACCTTGAAACAAAAGTACTTGTAAAAAAAGAAGTAATTAAGAGCTTATACGGAACAGAAAGTTCGCTTTCTGGAATAAAAATTGGAGAAGAGCTAAGTGTACTGCAGCTTTTACACTGCCTTTTAATTCCTTCTGGGAATGACGCCGCTTTGGTTTTAGCTGACTATGTTGGGGAAGGGTCAATAGAAAAATTCGTTGAAATGATGAACGAAAAAGTTGCTCAGTTAGGCTGTAAAAATACACATTTTATGAATCCTCACGGCTTGGATGAAGAGGGTCACTTTTCTACTGCCAAAGACTTAACAACTATAGCGAAATATGCTATGGGTAATTCTTTGTTTATGGAAATTTCTTCAACATCTACTTCAAAAATTTTAGGGGATGGCAGATACCCTTTAGTAACAACAAACAGTATGATCGACCGTGCTAGAGGCGGAAAATACTTTTACAAATATGCTAAGGGAATAAAAACAGGGTACAGTTCAAAAGCCGGTAGGTGCTTAGTCTCTATGGCAAGTAACGAAAAATACTCTTACCTGTGTGTTGCTTTAGGAGGTTTTGGCGAAAAAGATGAAAATGTAGCAATGATAGACTCTAAAAATCTTTACCAGTGGGCTTTTGATAATTTACAACTTAAGTCATTGGCGACAAAAAATGTCCCTCTTGGTGAGACAAATTTAAAGCTTTCTTGGGGAAGTAAAAAGTTGCCGTTAAGTCCACTTAAGGATTGTTCTGTAATGCTACCAAAAGATATTTTGCCTTCTAGCATAGAGTACCGCTTGGACGTACCAGAAAAAATTTTTGCCCCAATAAACGAAGGTCAAGTTTTAGGTAAGGCCACTTTGTCTTATGCAAATAGTCCCGTTGCAGTAGTAGACTTGGTATGTGAAAAAGCCGTTAAAAGAAGTTTTTTATTACTGATTGTATATATATTCACTAGTTTTTTGAATTCCATATGGTTTAGAGCATCTTTGGCTATTTTGTTAGTTTTACTAGCCTTCTATATAATGTTAGTAATAAGACAAAATAAATTTAGGAAAAGAAGAAGAAACAAAGGTAGATATTTGCAAAAAAGAAATAGAAATATTTTTTAAGCTTAGTATTTTATTTTACAAATCAACCTATATTTGCTTTTTGTTATTTGTGCTTTTGTTAAATAGAAATATAATTTTAAATACATATTTTAAAAGCTAAATTTTACCGTAAAAATTATGAATTTTAATATACTTTTTTTATTTTGTGTGTTATAATGTAACTATGACTGACTATGACTGACTATGGTTAAAGTTTTAGTTTGTTAAGTTTATATTTTAGTATGGGGATTTGGTTGTGGAAAATAGTGGAAGAAAAAGAAAAGTAAGCGGAACAATTTTGGCAGGAGCTTTTACGGTCCCGGCAGCTATGAGTGCCGCGCAGCAAAACGTTACAAGTGTAATTTTTTTTACGGAAGCAGCTACTAGTGTGAGTGACCTTTTTACCAAAAGAACTTTAAACAGCTTCTTAAAGTGTGCAGCTTATGTAATTTTGCCATCTATCGCTTTAGTGGCTTTTGGCGTGCTCGCTTATTACGCTTACAAAAGTTATAAATCTGAAAATATTTCGCCTATAGATTGGAAAATTTTTGCAGAAGAAGAATTCCCTGATTACTCCGAGGATGAAAAAGTATTACTTAATTTCTTGGAAGAATGTACAAAGCAATTGGGTATTTTAGGCACAGAAATAAACATGGATTCTAAAGTTTTAAAATACATTTTAGAAGAAGAGAAATTAGGAAAAGAAGAAATTAAGGATTTATTAAAAGAAAAAAAAGTTACTTTTTCAATATCGTCTTTTGATTACTCAGGCTATTTCGGATTAAATATCAAAGTAAACAATAGTACCGTGTCATATGGCTGTGGTACAAAAAGTTTAGCTCCCGGTAATATTGATGGAATTATTAATCTTTTCAACAAAATTTTTAAAGAATCCCAAAAGCAGAGAAATGAAACAATTAGACTATTACTAAAAAAAGACAGGGGAAATATTTTACTGAAAACAGAGGGTGCATATAAAAACAATAACAGCGACGTTGTAGTAAATATAAATGATTATAAAAATGAAGAAAAACGGAGTGCGGTGAAGGAAGAAGTAGAAAAAATTTCTTTGCTTCGTACAGGTGTTGCAGGTGCTTTTGTAGAAAAAGAGGATAATAAAAAAATTAATTATAGTGATAAAATTAACCCTCTAATACCATATGGTTATCTTAAAGGTAAATCGTTTTATGCTACGGCTGGCCAACTTAAAAAAATTTTAGAAGGAACTGGTGATGAAAAATATACTTCTGTTGATAGCTTGGCATTCTTTTTGAAGTACTGTGAAGAAAATAAAATAAGTGAAGACAAAGTTCTAAAATGCAGAATAACAAGCAGCTCTTACCGCTTAGATACTGGAGGGCTTATTTTTAGACTTGAAATAGAAAACGGCAATGAAACAATAAAAGTAAAAGGTGAAGAAACAGCGACTTTTTTCTCGACTAAACCCTTAAAAAACGATATAAATGCAGTGATATACTTCCTTAATAAGTTATATAAAGAGAATCCGAGTAAAGAAGCAAAAGAGTATTTCAGATTAGCAAAAGAAGGGGACGAAATTATTAAAGAAACACGCAATGCTAAAGGTGAAGTTGTTAAAAAAGAAAAACTTACCAAAGAAGGTTTTAAAGAAATAAAAAATGAGAATAGTATAAAATTCAACATCAATAACGATGTATTTAATATAAACAACGACATTATCTAAGACATGATAAAAGAAAACAACATCAACAACGGTAACAACAACGAAGACATCCAGCAGGTGTTCTCCTCTTCGTATGGGTCCATTTTTTCAAAAAAAGAAAAAAAGGAATTTAGTGAACTGGCAAGTATTTTGTGGGACATTTCTAATGATATTTTTGTTAACGCCCAAGGGCTTGGCGAGGAAATAAAAGTGAAAAATAAAGTTCTTATAAGTATGTTACCAGACGAAAAAGATAACAAAATGTTAATAGCGGCTTTAAAAAATAACGTAGACAGAGAAACTGTTGTTAAAATAAAAGAAGTTTTTTATTACTGATTGTATATATATTCACTAGTTTTTTGAATTCCATATGGTTTAGAGCATCTCTGGCTATTTTGTTAGTTTTACTAGCCTTCTATATAATGTTAGTAATAAGACAAAATAAATTTAGGAAAAGAAGAAGAAACAAAGGTAGATATTTGCAAAAAAGAAATAGAAATATTTTTTAAGCTTAGTATTTTATTTTACAAATCAACCTATATTTGCTTTTTGTTATTTGTGCTTTTGTTAAATAGAAATATAATTTTAAATACATATTTTAAAAGCTAAATTTTACTGTAAAAATTATGAATTTTAATATACTTTTTTTATTTTGTGTGTTATAATGTAACTGCGACTGACTATGGTCAAAGTTTTAGTTTGTTAAATTTATATTTTAGTATGGGGGTTCGGTTATGGAAAATAGTGGAAGAAAAAGAAAAGTAAGCGGAACAATTTTAGCAGGAGCTTTTACGGTCCCGGCAGCTATGAGTGCCGCGCAGCAAAACGTTACAAGTGCAAATTTTTTTACGGAAGCAGCTACTAGTGTGAGTGACCTTTTTACCAAAAGAACTTTAAACAGCTTCTTAAAGTGTGCAGCTTATGTAATTTTGCCATCTATCGCTTTAGTGGCTTTTGGCGTGTTCGCTTATTACGCTTACAAATATTATAACGGTGGTGGTGCTAAAAACGGAGAGTTAGAAGGAGACATGTTTGTAGAAGACGAGATTGGAGAAGAAGATGAATATTCTGAAGATATTTCGCCTGAAGAATGGAAAATTTTTACAGAAAAAAAAGAGCCTGGTTATAACGAACGTGAATCATGTTTAATTAAACTCTTGGAAGAAAATCGCGACAAATTAGGCTTTAATAGAACAAAAATAAAAGTAGATTCTAAAGTCTTAGAAGGAATTTTAGATGAAGGTGATTTAAAAGAAGACAACGAAATTTCAGATTTATTGAATAAAGAAAAAACAGTTACTTTTGTAATAGAGGGATTTGAGTCAGGCCGTTTCCGGTTGAGACTCAAAAATGACAAAGAAGATGAAGATAAAGAAACACAAGCAATTTATACAAAGTTTTTAGCTACCGATAAAACTAATAAATTTATTAATCTTTTTAACAAAATTTTTGAAAAATCCAGAAAACAGAATTATGAAAAAATTAGACTTGTACTAGAACAAAATGGGGAAAGTGTTTTACTGAAAACAAAAGGTGCAGGTGAAGACGACGTTGAAATAAATATAAGTAAAGCAGAAGATGAAGAATCGATTAAGAAAATTAGTCTACTTCGTGAGAGTATTGCATACGATTTTGTAGAAGGTGAGTATGATTTTTTGAATGGTAAATTAAATAACATAAAATATACTAATAAAATTAAAACTCTACTTAACAAAATTAAAGTAGATGATCATCATGCTGTTGCTAAAGTTGGCGTAATTAAAAAAATTCTAGAAGGAACTGAAGATAAAGATGAAATTAAAAAAGAAAATCATAACTATAGTAGTTTAGCAAAATTTTGTGAAATGTGTAAAAAACAAAATATAACCGATGATAAAGAGTTACGATTCACGATAAAATCTGTATCCAGCAAGTATGCAGGAGGAACTTTTGCTTATGAGCTTATAATAGATGGAATGTACAAAGATAAAGATAAAGATAAAGGTGATGAAAAAGTTTATTTCACGACTAAACCCTTAAAAAACGATATAGGTTCAGTAATACACTTTCTTAATAATTTAGAAGGTCTGTCTGAAGAAGAGCATACTTACTGCAGATTTACAAAAGAAGGGAACAGCGTTTTTCGAACAACATATGATAATGATAATAAAGTTATTAAAAAAGAAAAACTTACCGAAGAAGGTTTTAAAGAAATAGAAGATGAGAATAATATAGAACTCAACATCAATAACGATGTATTTAATATAAACAACAACATTAACAACAACGGTAACGGCGGTGAAGGAGACACCGAAAATATCAACGATTATCGTTGGAACATTTTTTCAAAAGAAGAAAAAGAAATATTTAGTGAACCGGTAAGTCTTTTGTGGGATATTTTTAAAAATATTCTTTCTAGCGTCCCAAAGGTTGGCAATGGAATAAAAGTGAAAAATAAAGTTCTTATAAGTATGTTACCAGAAAAAGATAACGCAGCATTAATAGCGGAGTTAAGAGATAAAGGAAACGAAGAAACTTTTGTTGATATAAGTGGTCTTAATGAAAACGGTGGGTTAGATTTGCAAATCACTTCCGCAAATTCTGAAGGCAAAAATATAGACAATAAAGTTTGCACAAAATTTGCTGTTAATGATATTGATAGAACAATTGCATTTTTCAATTATGTTTTTGCACTATGTGTTAAAAATACAGAAAAAATAGTTACGTTTTCAAAGAATGGAAAAGGAGATATTTTACTGAATTTGGTGGAAAATGGACTTATTAATGTGAATTTGAGTGAGTGGTCGAGACTTAATGAAGATAAAGAAAAAAACAAAAAGGCGCTTGCAGAACGAGATAAAGATTTTAACCGTATTCTTAATGCTCTTAAAGGCATAGAAGAAGAAGAAAACAAAGAAGAAAACGATTTGCATAACTTCAGTAATCAGGATGATGATAGTGAGGAGAATTGTAATGATAATCCTTTTGATTGATAACGGATAAATAGTATAAAAAGGTTAAAATATTAATTTTTATAGCAAATAAAAAATTTAGTTTTTAAAATAAAAATGAAACTCCTGGTAACACTAGTTACTGGGAGGTATAATCTTTATGGTAAAAGAGGTAGAGGCAGTAGAGAAAAGAAACAAAAAAGAAGACGATAGGGGAATTTCAAAAAACAAAAAACGCGGGAAAAGTTTTTACGTAGCTTTAGGTATTTGCTTGCTGGCTGTTTTAGTGGCAATTTCCTCCACTTACACTAGTTTTAAATATTTACAAAAACCTGCAAATAAAGATGATTTTTCTGCGAATAGTACCAGAAACATATTGCCAAAAGTAACAGGACTTAGTAAAGATGACGAAAATTTTAAAGGAGCGAAAAAATATAAAGAAATAGTTAACGGTGAAAAAGCTAATCCATCGGAAATAAAAGAAAACCTAAATCCACCCGGCACTAAAGAAGAAGCTATACCTACCAAAGGTCAAGCAGTGGGAACCATTATTTTGCCAGCTGGTAAAAAACTAACCAAAAAATATAGTGGAGAATCACCTGTTTATTCCAAAACTTTTAATGATTGGAGGATGCATAACGGAGTAGACTTTAATCTTCCTTTAGGGGAAAAAGTACTAGCCATCACGGACGGAACAGTAAAAGACATTTATGAAGACCCTATGTTAGGCACAACCGTTGTAATAGATCACGAAGGAGACTTCACGGCAATTTACTCTGGGCTAGGGAAGACTACTATGGTAAATGTTGGAGACAATGTTGAAAACGGAGCTGAAATAGGCTCGATAGGCGACTTACCATGCGAAACCTTAGACGGTGAGCACTTGCATCTTTCTGTAAAAAGAGGAGATACCTACATTGACCCTTTAGAAGTTTTAGGAAAAATAGAATAAAAAATAACAAATAAAAACCGAAAAAGCAGGGCCAGGATGACTGACCTGCTTCCATAATAAGCTATTTAAAAATACCAAACTTTAGCCATCAAAAAAACTAAACCAATCACATAGCAACCACTTTGCAAAATAGTAACCGTCGAAGACAATGTTGAAAATGAAGCCAAAATAAGCTCGATAGGCTATTTGCCTTGCAAAACTTTAGACGGCGAACACCTCTTTCCTTTAAAAGAGGAGATACCTACATTGACCCTTTAGAAGTTTTAGGAAAAATAGAATAAAAAATAACAAATAAAAACCGAAAAAACAGAGCCAGGATGACTGACCTGCTTCCATAATAAGCTATTTAAAAATACCAAACTTTAGCCATCAAAAAAACTAAACCAATCACATAGCAACAACTTTGCAAAATAGTAACCGTCGAAGACAATGTTGAAAATTAAGCCAAAATAAGCTCGATAGGCTATTTGCCTTGCAAAACTTTAGACGGTGAGCACCTCTTTCCTTTAAAAGAGGGGATAACTACATTGACCCTTTAGAAGTTTTAGGAAAAATAGAATAAAAAATAACAAATAAAAACCGAAAAAACAGGGCACACAATATGCCCTGCTTAATATTAATTTTTTAAAGACAGCCAACGGTTCCACCGTCAAAAAATAAACCAATCAAACAACAAAAACGCTACAAAAAGCTAAAAAGCAAAAACAAAAATTAACCTTCATTAATTTTGTTTTCTTGAACAGAAAGTCCTCCCGAAGATTGCCCCTTAATAGTAGAGTCTAGCTCCGCAATATCTTTTTTCATGGCAGCCATAGTTTCTTCAGAATTTTCTAAAAGGTCACTAACGAAATCCAATGCTTCACTTTCCAATTCTTGGGCCGCATTACCATCCGCTGAAATCTTTTTTAAGAACATACCGACCTCACTCACGGTAGTCTTTGTTGCTAGTATCCAAATCTTTAACAATTGCCATACAAACTTCTGATTTAAAAGAATAAAAAAATAAATTAATCTCAACAACTTTATCTAATACTTTATTAAAAGTATCACAAAAGTCCTTTTCATGGCCCTTACTATAATCTTTTTTAACGCAAACTGCAATAAGCTCCTCAAAACCACTGAACTCCTTCTCAAGTTGACCAATAAAGCCATCCTTAACTTCTTTACTTTTTACTTTCTCTTCAACATATTTACTATAAAGATCAAAATCAGATTTAACTGTCTTTAAAATATTTTCAAAAATAAAGCCATAAACAGATCTATCAAAATTCTCAAGATCTTCCTTTTTCAGGACTACAGGACCATCTTTCGAAGCTTTCGCTTTTTCATAAAAAAATTTAGAAAACCCATGCTCAAACTTAGCTTTATCTATAGCGCCTAAAAACTCTACATTGAACTTTTCACCTTTTTTAATATCTACATCTTTAATCTTGTCATTCAGCTCTTTCAAAAGTTCCTCTTTAATATCTCTATTATTAAATTCACTGATAAACTTAGAAAGTTCATCTTCATTCAGTTCATAATCACCGGCATTATCCTCATCAAAAAACGAAATAATATTTTTTTTATCGTCAAAATTAATCTTTTCCAACTTTTCAGGCAGGACACTCAAAATAGCCAAAAGTTCATCAAAACTATCAGAACTATTCACTAAACTAGATAAAAGGCCAAACTTCGTATTTAAGTGGTTTTCATCGCTACCTTTTAAAGTATCTACTGAACACAAAGGTCCCAAAATAGAATTATTAATCATATCTTTAAAAAAATTCAACTCATCAGCTAAAACATAAATAGAACTCCCGAAAAGGCTTATAGTTGTTCCTACACCTACAGTTCTAACTAAAAAACTTTTCTTTAAATTCATATTACCTTAAAAACTCCTTTACTAAAGTTAAATCTTAAATTTCTAAAGTTCTTAACTAGAATAAAATAATTTCTTCTAATATACCAAAAAACTCGGCAGTTTTGAAAAACACAGGTTCACGCACAAAAAAATAAAGCCTCTACCCAAAAATATTCATATTCACCGGTGCCTACCTTGGGCAGAGAACAAATCCCACCGCATACCTTCAAAATTCAGTTACAATCAAGAGTTTGCTGAAAGGTTATTATATTTCGATATAGCCTCCAACCAAAAGCTCATATTTGATGATTGCAAAGCAAACTTTTTGTACGTATCATAATCTGGCCCAAGCAAAACGCATATATCCGACGTTTGGTAACCGAATTTGTCGCGCAAATCAACACCTGGCTCTCTGCCCCAATAATTCACCCCAAGATCATCCAAAAACTTTTGAAGTGTCTCATCCTTACGCTCTGAAATAGAACTCTCTAAACGGGGCCTCAATTCATACAAAGCGTTAGAAAGTTTGCTCATTTTTTCAAACATGTGGTCTTCAAAAAAGTACCATATATGATAAAACCAAATTCCCGGAGCATATGGGTCTTCATTTACTTTGTCTGTTGATTTCTCAACGTCTTTAGAAGCTAATCCTTTGGGTGTTGGCGTTTCTTGTACATTCTCCTTTAACGAAAAACCAAATATCTCCCTAAGCTCATCAAGAGAATCAAAGAACTTACTATTACACAACTCCAAAAAGTTTTTCCTTTTTTCCTCATTACAATTTTCTGGAACTTTTATATTAGTGGCATCAGGACTAACGACACCATACACTTTTTTTGAAATTTCTTGCATCTTTTTTATAATTTTTAGCACCAAACGCCACATACCCATCTTTTCTTCATAGACTTCTTCAAACAAAAATTTCTCGACTTCCTCGTAGGAAACAGAACCTACAGGTTTCTCCAGTACTTTACTAACCACAGAATTTAATCCTTCTGAAATGTAACCTAAAAACTTCCCGAGTCTAAAGTCATTCTTGTGCTCCTGCATAGCTTTCAAAAAGCTTCTGCAAGTGTTATCATATTTAGATAAAAGTATTGTTTGTCTAACTGGATTTTTCTCTACAGACTCTACTCTTGTCAATAAAGGCCCCTCAATACACATCAAATATTTCAAAAAATACATTCCAGCTACAATTTCATCAAAAGAGGTCTCTTCCCCTTTTAAAACCTCTTTAAGGCACCAAGCAAGAAGTACATATTCTTTATAGATCCGCCCTCCTTCCAAAAGTTCTTCCAATACTTCTAAGAACGGTTTTTTCAAATCTTCCGGTACCTTTTCTGCATTGCAAACACCAGGGCAACCCGCCGAAAAAATACAAGTAGACCCAACAAAAACGCCTATACTTCCTTTAAAAAATTTATTCATAAAAAAGTACCTCCATTTATTAAATAAAATATAAAAACTAGAAAAATAAGTAGATCCCATGAACTACGCAGTGATTTTAATATTTAATTAATGTAATGTCAACGAATAAAATCCGATATTTTTGTTTGTAAAAATATATCTTTTTCACAAAAATCAAAAAAATAAAATTACACTATAGGAGTAAAAACCCTAAAAAACTTAAATTCAATAAATCTAGGCAATATTTATAAAAAACACATTTTGTTATAAATACAAACAAGCAAAAATCAAATGCACTAAAAAGTCACAAATTGGTCGGAGTGACAGGATTCGAACCTGCGGCATCTTGCTCCCAAAGCAAGCGCGCTACCAACTGCGCTACACCCCGACGCTAAATTGCCAAATAACAGAACTTCGTTATTTTAAAGCATAAGCGAATATAAGTCAACGTAGAAAAATTAACGACACTGCTAAAACAGAATATATAGCATCAATTCCCAGTAAAACGTGAACAATCTTGCTCCATAAAAAGCACTCCAGATTTCAAAACATCAGTACATCTCACCCTTTAAACATTTTTTCTGTACTATAATATCGATTTTTTCAACGTCTATTCTTTTATCAACGCAAGACAGGGCTTAGCGTCTTTAAATACTAATTAGCTGTCTTTCATCTTTAAAACCAACATCCACCAAGAATTTTTTAAAAAAAGCACTCTAAAAACCAAAGCAACAGCAAATTTTCACTCTAGATGTTCCTTTCTATAAGAACATCACTGTACCTATGCATTCCAGTGCCGGCAGGGACTAACCTACCTATAATTACATTTTCTTTAAGGCCAATTAGTGGGTCAACTTTTCCTTTAACCGCGGCATCTGTTAAAACTTTGGTAGTTTCCTGGAAAGACGCAGCAGAAAGGAAAGAATCTGTTGTTAAAGACGCCTTAGTAATACCCAAGAGTGTCCTTGTGCCTTCAGCTTTTTTTAGATCTGTCTCACCATTTCTTATTCGTTCATCAATTTTCTCATTTTCTTCAACAAATACAGGGTAATCAACAAAAGTACTTGGCAAAATCTCTGTATTACCGCCATCTTTAACACGAATTTTACGCATCATTTGACGAACAATAACCTCAATGTGCTTATCGTTAATATCAACACCTTGAAGTCTATAGATTTTTTGAACTTCTTTTATTAAGTAATTTTGAACAGACTCCGTTCCTTCAATGGCTAAAACATCCTGCGGGTTAACAGCACCTTCTGTAAGTCTATCGCCTTTATTTACAAAGTCTCCTTCAGCGAACCTAACTCTTGAGCCATAGGTAAGCAAATAAGCAGCCCTCTCGCCTGTTTCTTTGTTTTCAATAACTATGTGCTTGTGCTTTTTTATCTCAGCAAAACTAACAGTACCAGAGATTTCACTTAGAATTGCCAGCGTTTTAGGTTTTCTTCCTTCAAATAGTTCTTCAACTCTTGGAAGACCTTGAGTAATATCTTCAGCACTTGCAACACCACCAGTATGGAAAGTACGCATTGTAAGCTGTGTACCCGGTTCACCAATAGACTGCGCAGCAATTATTCCTACCGCTTCACCAATAGTAACAGGCAAACCGTTTGCAAGATTAGCGCCATAGCACTTGCTGCAGATTCCGTGTTTCGCTTTACAAGTCAAAATCGACCTTATTTTTATATTTTTAACACCAGAATTTATAATAGCATCTGCATCTGCGTCAGTTATGAGCTTATCTTTAGAAACAACATAGTTACCATCAGGACTAACAAAATCTTTACACAAAAACCTTCCAACTAGTCTTTCTTTAAAACTTTCTATTTTTTCGTTTCCTTCACAAATTTCAAAAACCGTAAGGCCATCTGTTGTTTTGCAGTCTTCTTCCCTTATTATTACATCCTGGGAAACATCCACAAGTCTGCGGGTTAAATACCCAGATTCCGCTGTACGAAGAGCAGTATCTGCCATACCTTTTCTTGCACCACGCGAAGCAATAAAGTACTCCAAAATAGTAAGGCCTTCACGGTAGTTTGCTCTAATAGGTACTTCAATAGTTTTACCAGATGTGTTAGCAATAAGTCCTCTCATACCGGCCAGCTGCCTTATTTGGCTCATAGAGCCACGAGCCCCAGAGTTTGCCATAACAAAAATAGGGTTGGTGTCATCTAAGGTGCCTTCTAAAGCTTTAGTTACGTTGTCTGTAGCTTTACTCCAGATCTTTATTACTGCAGCACTTTTTTCTTCTTCTGAAAGCAAACCTTCTTTATATTGTTCTCTTATTTCATCAATTTTACCTTCGGCTTCTGCAATAATAGTCTTTTTTTCTTCCGGAATAACAGCATCACAAACAGATACCGTAACTGCCGCTCTAGTAGAAAATTTAAACCCTAAAGATTTAATAGCATCCAACATTTTGGCAGTTCTTTCTGCACCATGAAATTTTATGCACCTGTCTACTATAAGTCCTAGTTTCTTTTTAGTAACAAGAAAGTCGACTTCATATTTTAGAAAATCTTCTGCACTAGACCTCTTAACAAAGCCTAAATCCTGAGGAATAGCCTCGTTAAAAATAACTCTACCAATAGTTGTTTCTACTATTCCTTCCACTGTTCCTCTTAATGTTTTTACTTCCCTTTTAACTTTAATTTTTGAATGTAAACCAATAATTTTGTGAGCATAAGCCATTATGGCTTCATTTTCATCTTTAAAGCACTTACCCTCACCTTTTTCCCCTTCTTTTAAAAGGGTTAAGTAGTAAGAGCCCAGGACCATATCTTGGTTTGGCACAGCCACTGCCCTACCGTCTGAAGGCTTTAGTAAATTCCCTGCAGCTAACATCAAAAACCTTGCTTCCGATTGTGCCTCTGTAGAAAGTGGTACGTGAACCGCCATTTGGTCTCCGTCAAAATCGGCGTTAAATGCGGTACAAACTAGTGGGTGAAGCCTTATAGCTCTACCTTCCACTAGCACTGGCTCAAAAGCCTGAATACCCAGTCTATGCAAAGTAGGGGCTCTGTTTAAAAGAACTGGGTGGCCATCTATTATTTCTTCTAAAGCATCCCAAACAGCATTGTGAGATCTTTCCACAGCTTTTCTGGCAGCTTTTATATTATTGCAGACCCCAGTTTCGACTAATCTTTTCATTACAAAAGGCTTAAAAAGTTCAAGTGCCATCTCTTTTGGAAGACCACACTGATGCATCTTAAGCTCTGGCCCAACAACAATAACTGAACGCCCAGAATAGTCTACCCTCTTACCTAAAAGATTCTGTCTAAACCTTCCTTGTTTGCCTTTTAGCATATCTGAAAGGGATTTTAAAGGTCTATTATTAGAGCCAGTAACGGGTCTTCCACGCCGTCCATTATCTATAAGTGCATCAACAGACTCCTGAAGCATCCTCTTTTCATTCCTAATTATAATATCTGGTGCACCAAGACCCAAAAGTCTTTTCAACCTGTTATTTCTATTAATTACCCTCCTGTAAAGGTCATTAAGGTCAGACGTTGCGAACCTACCGCCGTCTAACTGGACCATCGGTCTTACATCTGGCGGAATTACAGGTATAACATCAAGAATCATCCACTCAGGTTTATTCCCGGAAGCTCTAAAGGATTCAGCAACCTCCAAACGTTTAAGAAGTCTTAGCCTTTTTTGCCCTACTGCAAATTCCAGTTCTTCCTTTAGACTTTGTACCATCTTTTCAAGGTCAATTTCTTTTAAAAGCTTTTTTATAGCTTCTGCACCCATTAAAGCTTCAAAGTCATCACCATATTTGTCTTTAAGTTCTCTGTAATCGAGCTCATTTAAAAGCTGAAATTTTGATAGTTCTTTTGCTTTGCCAGGGTCTGTAACAATATAGCTAGAAAAATACAAAACTTTTTCCAAAATTCTGGGGGAAAGGTCTAAAATTAGACCCATTTTAGAAGGAATCCCTTTAAAATACCAAACATGTGAGACAGGAGCCGCAAGCTCTATATGCCCCATTCTTTCACGTCTAACACTAGACTTAGTTACCTCAACGCCGCATTTGTCGCAAACCTTGCCTTTGTATCTTAATTTTTTATACTTACCACAGTGGCATTCCCAGTCTTTTTGTGGCCCAAAAATTCTTTCACAAAAAAGGCCATCACGTTCTGGCTTTAACGTTCTGTAATTTATAGTTTCAGGCTTTGTTACCTCGCCGTAAGACCACTCATTTCTTATTAAGTCTGGTGATGCCAACCCTATTCTTATTGACTCAAATTCTTTTATACTCACAAAAACTCTCCCCCATAAACATAAAAATAAGCCGTAAAAAAACTAGCTAATACTATTAAGTTACATAGCCAAAACACGGATTTATAAAAAATTCAGAAAAAATTCCAAATTTAAAAAGCTAAACCCTTTAAACCCCATTGCTTAGTTTAAGTTCCTCCCTGAAAAGGATAAAAATCAAAAAGCATAAAAAACAAGACCCTAAATGAAAAAATAAACTTATATCTAAAAAGGCTTTAATTTCTACTAAAACAGCAATAAGCCAAAAACAAAATCCACCAACCTAAAAACATCAACAAAAAATTAAAAGCCAAAGCGGGCAAAACAAAATAAACTAAACTTTTTTCCCGCTTAAAGATTGCTCCGATTCTTCCACAAAACTTATACCATCTTCGTCCGCTGAATTACTTTTAAAACTAAGAGGGGTACCATTTTTATCTAAAATTTTAATATCTAGGCTCAACGACTGAAGCTCTTTTATTAAAACCTTAAAGGACTCTGGAATTCCCGCTTTAGGAGTATTGTCCCCTTTAACTATAGCTTCGTACGCCTTCACACGCCCTTCAACATCATCAGATTTAACTGTTAAAATTTCTTGCAAGCTGTAAGCAGCGCCATAAGCCTCCAACGCCCAAACTTCCATTTCCCCGAACCTTTGCCCACCAAACTGAGCTTTACCGCCTAACGGCTGTTGCGTTACTAAAGAGTAAGGCCCTGTAGAGCGAGCGTGGATCTTATCATCAACTAGATGGTGAAGTTTAAGATAGTACATATACCCTACAGTTACAGGGTTATCAAAATACTCTCCGGTTCTGCCATCTCTAAGTCTGGTTTTGCCATTTTCGTTGTATCCGGCTTTTCTTAATAGTTTAAAAATATCATTCTCTTCTGCACCATCAAATACGGGAGTTTTCACTTTAAAGCCCAAAGCTTTTGCAGCATACCCTAGATGCACCTCCAAAACCTGGCCTATGTTCATTCTGGAAGGAACACCTAGCGGGTTAAGAACAATGTCTAAAGGAGTACCATCCGGCAAAAAGGGCATATCCTCTTCTGGTAAAATCCTAGAAACAACACCCTTGTTACCGTGTCTTCCTGCCATCTTATCCCCTATGGATATCTTCCTCTTCTGTGCAATATAACATACTACTACTTTATTGACCCCGGCAGCCATCTCATCTGCACTGTCTTCTCTTGTGAAGACTTTAACGTCAACAACCACGCCATATTCACCATGAGGTACCCTTAAGGAGGTATCCCTAACCTCTCTAGCTTTTTCACCGAATATAGCTCTTAAAAGTCTTTCTTCAGCGGTAAGCTCGGTTTCACCCTTTGGCGTAACTTTACCAACTAAAATATCGCCAGACTTAACTTCACTACCTATTCTTATAATTCCGTTTTCATCTAAATTCTTTAATGCGTCTTCACCCACATTCGGTATATCCCTAGTTATTTCTTCTGCACCTAATTTTGTTTCCCTCGCCTGCGTTTCAAAATCTTTTATATGAATGGAAGTATAAACATCGTCTTTGCAAAGTCTCTCACTTATTAAAACAGCATCTTCATAGTTATAGCCTTCCCAAGTCATAAAGCCGATTAAAACATTCTTCCCTAAAGAGAGCTCTCCGCCATCAGTTGCTTGCCCATCTGCTAAAACATCGCCTTTTGCGACTCTTTCACCAGGGCTTACGACAGGAATCTGATTAACACAAGTATTCTGGTTAGACATTAAAAATTTAGCAACCGGTATAGTTTCTGCTTTACCTGAATCGTACAGAATATGTATTTTATCTGCACTTACTTTTTTTACAGTACCAGCTTCCTTTGCTAAAAGGCAAACACCACTGTCGATTCCAGCTTTATATTCCATTCCCGTTCCAACAATAGGAGCTTCTGTCACTAGTAACGGCACAGCCTGACGTTGCATGTTAGCACCCATCAGCGCCCTGTTTGCGTCATCATTTTCAAGAAAAGGTATTAAAGAGGTTGCAACCGAAACCACCATTTTCGGGCAAACATCCATGTAGTCCGCTTCTGTTTTATCAACTTCTATAAAACTGTCTCTATACCTTGCTACTACTTTCTTGTTAACAAAATTTCCGTCCGGGTCAAGCGGCTCATTTGCCTGCGCAACAACAAAATCATCTTCTACATCGGCTGTCATGTAAACTATTTCGTCCGTAACTCTTCCAGAACTCTTATCTACTTTTCTAAACGGCGCTTCAATAAAGCCATACTCATTTATTTTTGCATAAGTTGCAAGGTAAGATATAAGCCCTATGTTTGGTCCTTCAGGTGTTTCAATAGGACACATACGACCGTAATGGCTGTAGTGAACATCACGGACTTCAAACCCAGCTCTTTCACGTGAAAGTCCACCTGGCCCAAGAGCTGAAAGTCTTCTTTTGTGCGTAAGCTCCGCTAAAGGATTGTTCTGATCCATAAATTGAGAAAGTGGTGACGAGTTAAAAAACTCTTTAATAGCAGCTACAACTGGTCTTACATTCATTAAAGATTGTGGAGTTAAAACTTCGGCATCTTGGGCTTGAAGAGTCATTCTTTCTCTTACTACTTTTTCAAGTCTTGTAAAACCAATTCTAAACTGATTCTGAAGTAGTTCCCCCACGGGCTTTATTCTTCTGTTGCCTAGGTGGTCTATATCGTCAAACGTGCCAATTCCGTAAGAAAGTCCGTTAACATAATTTACAGATGCAAAAATATCTTCAACTGTAATGTGAGTGGGCACTAAGTCCTCTTTTTTGCTTTTTATGGCTCTAACTATTCCCTCTTCGTCGCCAGATTCTTCTAATATTCTTGAAAGTACATCAAACTTTACTTTTTCTGTTATCTGGCATTTTTTTAAAACTTCACTACTAACAAAGTCGCCTAAATCTACCATTCCATTAGAAATAACCTTTATCTCTTTTTCCCCCACTTTAACATAAACAACACAGACTCCAGACTTCTCAATTAGATCAGCTTTTTCCTGGGTAAGTGTTTCACCTTCTTCTGCAATTATTTCGCCTGTTAAAGGGTTGGCGACAGGCCTAGAAAGCGTTTTATCTACAATTCTTAAAGAAATAGCCAGCTTTCTGTTGTACTTATATCTACCAACTTTGGAAATATCGTACCTTTTTGGATCGAAGAACAGATTAAAAAGCTGAGTTCTAGCACTGTCTAAAGTTGGTGGTTCTGAAGGCCTTAACTTTCTGCATATTTCTAAAAGGCCCTCTTCCATAGTCCGGCAAGTGTCTTTTTCCATTGTTGCTATTAACTTTTCGTCCTGGCCAAAATATTCCAGAATGTCTTCGTTTGTTCCGAGGCCTAGTGCTCTAAGAAAAGCAGTTATAGGAATCTTGCGATTTTTGTCTATTCTTACATACAAAACATCGTTAAGATCTGTTTCATACTCAAGCCAGGCTCCTCTATTAGGAATAACTGTCGCTGTAATAATTTCTTTACCAGTCTTGTCATAATCTTTTTTGTAATAAACCCCGGACGATCTAACTAGCTGAGAAACTATCACCCTTTCAATTCCGTTAATAATAAAGGTCCCCGTTTTTGTCATAAGAGGAAAATCCCCCAAAAAGACATCAGACTCTTTAATTTCTCCGCTTAATTTATTTATAAGTCTTGCCTTTATTCTTAAGACTGCAGAGTAAGTAGCTTTTTTTTCTTTACATTTTTCTACGCTGTAATTTGGGCGGTCTTTGTCTAAAGAAAACCCAACAAAATCTAAAATTAAATTTCCACTGTAATCTTCAATACCAGAACTTTCCTTTAAAACGTCCAAAAATCCCTCCTCCAAAAACCACTGGTAGGAGTCTTTCTGAATTTTTACAAGGTCAGGTATTTCTAAAACATCTTTTATTTTCGAGAAATCTACCCTTGTGCCGTTACCACACTTGACCATTTTTAGACCATCAACCATCAGGCTTAACACTCCGTTCATTTAGTTTTTTACACTAAACCAAATTCGCTCCTAGTAAGAAGCGAAAATAAAGAAAAGAAAACAAAAAGGCTACAGCACATACAAAAATTGCATACAAAACACCATGCTCTCTCAACTAAGATTTTAGTCCTGTGTTTTTACTATGTCAAGCCTTTAACTTGCAATTTTGTTAATTTTTATTTTGACTTTTTTCTTTTTTGTACAGTTAAATACACCAAAAAGAGACTATCTTCTATGTTGACTAAGTTAATAATTTTACCAATTATATTTAAGTTATAATCTAAAAATATTAAAAATTAAGACTTTTAAAAACTTATTAAAAAGTTTGAAAAAAAAAAAAAAAATAATATTATTTATTTGTTTTCAGTATTTTCGAGGTTTTATTTATTAATATGCTTTTATCTGTAATAGTCCCTTGCTACAATGAAGAAGAGTCCGTTCCTATTTTTTACAAAGAAATTTTAAAAACTTTAAATAAAATAGGTGAAAATTTAGAGTTTGAGCTAATATTTATAGACGATGGTTCTAGCGACAAAACTTTAGAAGTAATTAAAGAACTTTGTTGTTCAGAAGAAAGGATTAGATTCGTCTCTTTTTCTAGAAACTTTGGCAAGGAAGCTGCTATTTTCGCTGGTCTTGAAAAATCAAAGGGAGACTTTGTTGCCGTGATGGATGTAGACCTTCAGGACCCGCCGGAACTTTTAATTTCTATGTATGAAGAGCTAATTAAAGAAGAGACTCCGTACGACTGTGTAGCAACTAGAAGAGTAAATAGAAAAGGTGAGTCTAAAATAAGGTCTTTTTTTGCAAGAAAATTTTACTCATTAATAAATAAAATATCTAAAACTGAAATTGTCGACGGCGCGAGAGATTACAGATTGATGACTAGAAAAATGGTAAATTCTATACTTTCATTGAAAGAGTACAGTAGGTTCTCAAAAGGGATATTCAGCTGGGTTGGATTTAAAACAAAATGGATAGAATACGAAAACGTAGAAAGAGTAGCAGGAAAAACTTCGTGGTCCTTTTGGGGCTTATTCTTTTACGCTTTAGAAGGGATTATAGGTTTTTCTACTTTACCTTTGGCTATAGCGTCGATTTTGGGCTTTGTTTTGTGTGCTGTCTCTTTTATACTTGTTCTTTTTATAATAATTAAAACCTTAATTTTTGGTGACAGAGCAGTTGGCTACCCTTCACTGATGTGTGCAATAATTTTCATAGGAGGAATACAACTTTTGTGCATAGGAATATTGGGGCAATATCTCTCAAAAACTTATTTGGAGGTAAAAAAAAGACCAATTTATGTAGTAAAGGAGGAAAATTAATTTTTATAGAGATAGGGACTTTTTCTAAATTTTCACCTTATCCCTTTATTCAACTAGGAAAGATAGTTTTTTATCGTTATTAAACTGAGCCTTAAGGAAAACTTTAGTTTTTTTGTTAGCTTTTGTCACACCGCTTAGTATTTGCCTACATTTTGATATTAATCTGTGAAGTTAATCGTGGAGAAAAATAAAAAACTTTTTTCTTATAATTTTTCTTAGCTTAAGCTATATTTTCACTATTTTTTAATTTTTTTAAAGAAAAATAAAGTTACAGTTACACAGTGCTGCTTTTTCAATTTTTTATTACAGTCTTTCTGTAGATGAAATAATAGCTTAGCTTAATATAGACAGTATGCTTTATTGGCGGCATAGGATCATCTTCTGTGGTTTAGTGTTACTAAAAAGACTCTTAAGCTTAGTACCGCTCATCCCACTCGCCTAGAACTTTTTAATGTTTTCAGCGCATTTTTCCTAATTTTTATTCTCTATTTTTTATTCTTAAGTAATTTTACGCCAAGGGTACCTTTATTTATTAAGGTAATATTAATTAAAAAAATCACAAAAAATATACTTTTATTTTATAATTTGTAGTATAGTTTATAATTACTGAGCTTTACTCTTTTAGTTATTATTAAAAAAAGCAGGAACAAAAATGGATGCAAAAATTTTAGCAAGAGATTTAATTTTTAGCTTTAAAGATCTTAAGAACGACCTAGTAAATTTTGTTAGATTCATAAAAAGTAGTAAGCTTACTACAGTACTGTGCTGGTTCTTTTTAATTTTTTCTTATGGCGTTAAGTGGATTTTTTACAATATTTCTGCCGATACAGAAATAATGCTGAACGATTACCATGGCATGGCCTTTAGCTGGATCGGTATAGATAGATTTGGTCTGGTTCTTACTAAAAAAATTTTCAAGTTGTTTCCTTTCAACCCATTTGTTGCAAACTTTTTAATGCTTTGTACCATGTTTTTGCTATTAATGTTCCTGTGCTTTATATTTTCTTCGCTAGCAGAAAAGTTTAAAAATAAAGCTAAATATATATTTATTTTGCCGTGTGTTTTTATAACACACCCACTTTTTGCAGAGCAGTTTAATTATACTTTACAGGCATTTGAGGTATCTTTTGCTATATTTTTGGCGTTTTTAGCAGCTTATTTAATTACAAGGTGGATTTTTGATTCTAAAAATTTAGCCCATTTGCTGTTTGGGGTAGCTTTTCTGGTCTGGGCTTTTTGGAGTTACCAGGCAGTTTTATTTCTGTATATTTCTTTAGCTTTGGCTTTGTATGTTTATACCTTTTTTAATTTTTTCACAAGTCCAGATGAGTTCATTAATAAAAAATTTGACAAGACTTTTTTTAGATTAGCAGCTCTTAAGTATATTGTAACCTTTGTTGCTTCTTATGCTATTTATTTTGTAGTAAATAAAATTGTAAAAGTTATTTTAAATGCGGGCACAGCGGCATATTTAGACAGCATGTCAGAGTGGGGGCAAAGACCACTTTTTGAGAGTATAAAGGGCATATTAAACCATATACTTGGGTATAAATTTTTTTGCATTTGTGGTTTTTTGTTTTTTGCTTTGTCTTTAATTTTTCTAAACTCAAAGAATAAAAATAAACTGCTGTTTGTGCTCTCTTTGCTTGGAATATTAGGGTCACCGTTTTTATTAGCATTTTACTTGGGTCATCCACCTGTACCAAGATCACAGTTTTCTTTGCAACTTGTTTTAGCTTTTTCTTTATTTTTTTTGGCAAATTTTTTTGAGAAAAAAACTCTATTTAAGTCTGTGGCAGTTATTGTTTCGATGTTTTTAGCTTTTACACAAGGGTATAGGGTTGCTAACGTTTTTTATACAGAATACATGCGCTATAGCTACGATGTCTTTGTAGCAAACAAAATAGAAGAAAGGATAAATCAATTAGATATTGAAAATCAGCACAGTAAGCCAATTGTTTTTGTAAATATTTTGAGATCCCCCGTTGTTGCAAAAGAAATGAAATGCAATAACGTGGGGGTGTCTTTTTTTGAGTGGTATAATCCAAATGACCCTAATATGCCTTTAGGCGTAACCTATGTTGCCAGAGGTTTTATGCAAACTATAGGTTATAATTATAAGCTACCAACTAGCGAAGAGTGCAAAAAAGCCCTAAAAATTTCAAAAACTATGAAGTTATGGCCTAGCCCTTACTCTGTTAAGTATGAAGATGGAATTATTGTTGTGAAGTTGCCAGAAGAGTTTTCTCGCTAAAATTTAATGCTGGAATCATTATTTATTAAAAAAAGAGTGAGTTTATTTACAAAGTTTTATATTAAATTATCATAAGTTTAGAAAGGGGAATAACTTATGGAAATGGCAATAGTATCATTACTCTCAGCCGCAACATCATTGTTAGTCGCAACAGCAGCAACGGGGTTATTGCAAGAAGCAGCTCCAATTATTGCACCTGCACTTGATGCCGCTGGAAAGGTAGTATATGGCGTGAGTTTTCTGTTTGCTCTATGAATAATCCTAAGTAATTTAAAACTTTAAATTTTTTCGAAATCTTTTTCTATTTCACCTACTAAAATATTAACAAGTTCTTCAATCTTGTTGTCTAGTTTCTTTATAAAATCAGCGCTAAGAAGAAAATTTCTTTTATTTACACAAAGCAAAATACATGCACCTACTAAATTTTGAATCTGTTTTTTTAGTTCTTCATCTGAAACATCACAATTTGCGGCCTTTAAATATGCTCTCTTTATAATTGAATTATATTTATAAGAAACTAAAAAATCTTTTTTTGCATCTTTCAAAAAGTACTTCTTTGCTCCGTTAGGTCCACCAACAAAAAATAGCAATCCTTTACCTAAATTTTTAATTAACCTTAACTTAAATCTTTGACTCACATGGTGCGGGAGTGCACCAAAAAGTTGATCTAAACTAAATTCATCAAAGTCAGGCAGAGCAAGATACTCTCCTGTTTTATTTATAAGATAATTATCTAAAATTCCGTACCAGTCCAAGTAAACAAAGGCACGCTCTGGTTTGCCAAAAATATCTCTTAAAAATACAGAAGTTCTAGCGTCCACTTTTTCATGTAAATTTAAACCAAGTGCAAAATATTTTTCTTCTTTGGTCTTTGCAACCGAAGTCACTGCCCCAATAAACTCTTTCCCGTCTGATTCAACTTTTGTTTCGGCATCTAAAAAAATTCTTCCTACATCGGCCAAAATATTACCTTGAATAAATGCTTCCTCTTCACTTTTTTCAAGCAATTTTCCAGGAAATTTTGTTTTCAATTTATTTAAAACTTGTTTAGCCACATAGCTGTGTAATCCAGGCGGAAGTGCATGCAAAGTACTAGAAAAACCTTCACTAAAAATAATTGTTGTAGCAAGAGCAAAAAGAGTCGTTCTCTTCAAAGTATCTTCCTCCATACTCTAAAATTAAATAAAAAGCGATACAACATTCCTTTATAACACAACAGAATAAACTAAAAACGTAAAAATATTTTGCTAATTTTAAAACTATACAACATTTTAGCGTTTAAACCCAAATAAACTGTTTTTTGACACGCTAAAAAAACTATACTTAACTGTAAAAAATATTTTTAATAAAAATCCCAAAACCTTATGCAAACTCTAATATTGTACCTCTTATTTAAACATTTATAAAGCGAAAGCATACAAAAAAGTAATTTAAAACAATAAAGTAAAGATAGTTCTAAGCACTCTGTTAAAGATCGTTTTTAATAATTTTTTCGTAAATAAGGTTTTTTCTTAACCCGGTCTCTTTGCTAACAAGTTTTATAGCCTCAGACTTACTTTGCCCTGATTTTAAATAATTTTCAAATAAACTAAGAGCATAATCTAAGTCTGAATCAACACAACGTGTTTTAGTCTTTTTCGTATTTGGCTTTATAACAATAACAAACTCGCCTTTTAAAGCGAAGGTATTCTCTAAACTTAAAAGAGCTTTGCTTAGGGTTAAGTGCATTGCCTTTTCATGTATTTTTGTCATCTCCTTTACTAAAACAATATTTCTTTCGCCAAGTACTTTATAAAGGTCACTTAAAGTCTTTTTTAATTTGTGTGGTGCTTCATAGAGCACTAATGCTTTTGTTTCTTCTTTTATTTCTTTTAAAGTTTCGTTTCTTCTTTTTTTGTTTACATTCAAAAAACCGTAAAAAGAAAACTTTCCACCAAAAATTCCTGCTAAAGATAAAGCCGAGCTAATAGCACAAGGCCCTGGCACAACCTCAACTGGAATATTATAGTCTATACATTTTTGTACTAAAAATTCACCGGGGTCTGAAATACAGGGCATACCAGCATCTGAAACAAGTGCACAAGATTTTCCTTCTAATATTTTTCTACATATTGTTTCACTTTTTTCTTCTTTATTGTATTCATAGTAAGAACAAATAGTCTTTTTTATTCCCAAAAAGTTTAATAATTTTAAGGTGACTCTAGAGTCCTCAGCAGCAATAAAATCAACATCGTTAAGAGAGTCTACAGCTCTTTTGGAAATATCTTCTAAATTTCCTATGGGTGTACCCACAACATAAAGCTTATTTGGCATATTTTAGTTAAAACTTTCTAAAATTTATATTTCTAAAGAGAATAAACAAAAATACACTTATTTTACTACTTTTAGATTTATCGCACCAAACTACTTAATTTTTTAAATTTAAATAAAAACAGTAAAACACATAGAAAAAACTTCCAAATTTTTCCCAATAAATATTATTTTAAGTAATTTTAAAATTTGTTTAGGTATAAAGATAAACAGTAGCAAAAATTTTCACCCATAAAATATAATTCAACTAAAAATAGCTTAAACCGAACAAATACTTTATAGAATTTATTGCCGTGAATTATACCAACACTAGAAAGTTACACTTTGACTCATTGAAGCACAATCCAACAAAAGAAATAGAAAATTAAAAAATCGTACAAAGATAAGTAATTAAATATAAATTATTACTATTAATATTTTTCTAGGCAAAAAACACAGACAAGCGAAACCTGACTTTATAAAAAAATTTTGGCAAATTTAATCAACTTCCATCTCATAATTCTAAATAAATTTGAGTATATTACTTGCAAGCTTTTCATTTGGCTTTAATACTAATATAAAAAACAGAATTAACTGTTTAATTTTAATTTAGTAAATAAATCAAAAACTAAACTCAACATCTAAATTCTTTAATTTACAAAAAAGCTCAAGTTAACTTTAAAAAGGCATCAAAAAGGCAATAATTTTAAAAGTATCCCATTAGTTTTAAAACTTCTTTGGCAGCCATCTGTTCGGCTTCTTTTTTGCTTTTCCCGAACCCTACACCTATTTTATTGGAATTAATTTTGGCCTCCATTTTAAAAAATTTGTTATGAGCCGGCCCAGTTTCTTCAACTAGAAGGTAACTTATGGTTTCTCCCTTATTTTTTTGCACAATTTCCTGAAGAATAGTTTTATAGTCATTTACCAAAAAATCCGACCTACTACTAATTTCAGCCTTTACAAATTTTAAAATAAAATTCTTTGCCTCGCTAAGACCGCCATCTAAGTAAATGGCAGCTACTATGGCTTCAAAAGCATCAGCCAACATGGAATCTCTATTAGCACCATTTCCATTACGTTCTCCGTGGCTAAGCAAAAGAAAAGACCCAACATCTAATTTTTTTGAAAATTTGCAAATCGTTTTTTCACACACAAGATTTGCTCTTAATTTGGAAAGCTGACCCTCTTTTAGCTCAGGGTAATTTTTAAAAATATATTCAGAAACAACAATACTTAAAACAGAATCTCCTAAAAATTCCAGCCGTTCGTTACTTTTTAAACCTTTTTTTGACTCGTTTGCGAAAGAAGAATGCGTTAGAGCCGTTAATAAAAGGGCAATATCTTTAAACTTATAGTTTAAATTTTTTTCTAAATTTCCTAAATTATTTATAATCTTTTCTTGGCTACTTGTCATACTCTTACATTTACCCTAACAATCGGAAAAGGTTTTTAAAAACTGCTGTAATTTTACTAGGAAAAAAAAATTTGCTCAATAATATATTGAAAAAAGGTGATACTAAAACTAGACGCATATCATCAAATTATTTATTTTAAAAAAAGGTAACGTCGTCTCTAAATAAATTTTATAAATTTGTTAATTTTCCTTGCAGTTAATAATCTATATTTTGAAAATTCTTATTTCACTACTTAACCTTTTTTCGGCAAAACATTTTATAAAAAATAGCCGTGTTAGACCAAAATAGATTTAAGTAAAAAAGTTATTTTCTAAGAAAAAATAAATTTTAAAAGTGTACCTTATTTAAGACTATGAATTTTTAAATTTTAAGGTCAACATTTACCTGCCTGCTATATTTACTCTCTTTTATTACTACCAAAAATGCTAAAATATACTTTTCTTACAGTAACATTTTCCGGTCCTAGGCAAAATAAACTTTTACTTCTTGCTCCAACAATTTAAAAAACCTGTTTCTGCGCCAGTTTAACTGTATTACAAACTTTACAAAAGTACCATCTCTGAACGAGTGTTTTTATTAAGTTAACTTTCTTCCTACACTAAACCACGTTAAGACAACGTTTTTTCTTCAAAACACCTAAACAGCTCAGTACTGTCCCTATTGTTTCACATCTTGACAACAAACTGTACTATAAAAATACACTTTATTCCGCTACCAACCTTACCGGCAAAACTAAAAACACAAAACTATCCCCTTGAAGGGAAGTAACCTTTACAGGAGCCAATGGACCGGAAAACTCTAAATTAACGACATCCGTATCGGTATTTTTTAAAGCATCCAAAATATACTTACTGTTTAGCCCTATTTCAAAACTTTCACCTTTAAAGTCAACACATAATTTATCTTCAGATACTCCCAAAGGGGAATTACAGTAAAAATTTATTAGGCCTTCTGTAAATTTGAGCCTCACTGGGCTTTTAGTACGCTCGTTTATTAATATAGAGACCCTTTCTATACTGTCTATAAACTCTCTGGTGTTAGCCTCTATTTTATAAAGGCTAGTTTTAGGTATAGCAGATTTATAGTCAAGAAAATTTCCCTCAAGTAACCTAGAAATTACGCTGTAACCAGCAACATTAAAAATTATGTGTTTCTTACCAAAAACAACTGTCACAGCTACACTTTCAACTCTTTCAGAAGTGGTAGATGAGTTTTCTTCATTAATTTTTTCTGAAGGCTCATTTTCAGTATTGTCCCGTTCCTCTTCTTTGGAAGACCCAGACTCTTTCTCTTCCGGCATAAGACGCACTAACTCTGCAAGTGACTTAGCCGGAACAACAAAATTAGCTTTAAAATCTTCTTTTAAATTTAAATGTAAGCAAGTTTTAGAAAGCCTAAAACCATCTACACAAACAAGAGTAAGCACACCTTCTTCTATGTTAAAAAGTGCTCCCATACTTATGGGGTTTTCATCTGTTGAAGAAGCTGCAAAGATTGTTTGCCTAACCATTTTTTTTAGTGAATGCATCTCCAATTCTATGCTTTCACCATCCTCTACACTCGGCAAAGAGGGAAAATCTTCGCCACGAAGAGCTTTTATGTAAAATTTGCTTTCCCCAGAAACTACCAAAACATCTAAAGTTTTTTCATTAAAATCTATCAAAACTTCATTGCTAGCCGATTTTCTTAAAATGTCCACAATTATTTTAGCGTCAATAACAAAACTAGATGGCATCTCTATTTTTGCAGGAACCATTTTTGTTATTCCTATTTCCAAATTGTATCCACAAACTAAAATCTCATTTTGACTTTTAGCTTTTATTAAAACACCTTCTAAGACTTCAATTGTAGACTTACCAGCTACCGCCCTTTGCACATTCTGCAAGGCATCTTTCAAAGTTAGAACATCACATGCTATTTTCATTTGGTACCTCTTACTATTGTTACCATTATAACAATTATACTATAACTTTTAAGTAAAAGGGAAAAGTAAGTAAAAATTTTTAAAAAATGCTTAGTTTACTACACTAAAATTTTAATGACAGTACTAAAATTAGAAAGATACAAAAAATTCACCATGTATAAAGCAAAAAACCTAAACCCCTATAATAAAAAATAAAAATTGGTGTTTTTACATCGATTTAAGATATCTATTTAAAAATAGTTAAAACATTTTACTTTACCTAGGTACTAAATAATTTGACTAATTTTACGGGGTTTTTTATCTACCAAAAATTTTAAATAAGTGATACTTCTTGTGTGCTGTTTTTTAAATAGCCACTCGTTTTATTTAATAAAGTATTGCAATTTTCTATGCATCTACACTAAAATGATTCATAAGGTGCTAGTGCTGCTACTTTAATTTTTAAAAACAAAATGCAAAAATACATATTTAACTTTATTGATTTTTATAAATCCTGTATTAAACAAAATAAAGTAAAAGAAAAGATATATAATTTTTATTTAATTTATATATTTTTCTTTACTTTTAAATGTTTTTTTGATACAATTAACATATCTGTAAAAAATATACATAGTCCTATTACAAAAAATACAACGACTTTTAAAAATTTCAATTTTAGGGGGTATTTTATGAAAAAAAAGATCACTTCTTTAACTGCTGGTGCAGCAATAATTGGTAGCATAGGAAGCTTTAGTGTAAGTGCTGACCCTGGTAAAACTACAAATAAAAGCGAAAAAACAAAATCTGACTTGACAGATTTCCTTAGTAAAGACCGCAAAATCACTCCTCTACCGGAAGAAAAAAACGAGCAAAAAAAAGAGAAAACAACCGTAATGGGATTGTATAATCCTAATGAAAAGTCTAAATATAATTGGAACCTAGCAGAAAAATATAGAAACGCAAAAGATATTACTAATGAAAAGCGGGAAGACATCGAAGAAAAAGATAATGAAACACAAGAAAGTAGTGCAAAATTTGAAGAAAAAAAGCCAGATTTAAATGAAGAAAGAGCTGAAGCTGATAATACAAAAGCCAAAGAAAATAAAAGTGGTAGATTTTATAAATTTATGTCTGCTGCTGCTGGAGTGGGAATGGGTGTATTGAACAAATTAGATTACGCAGTAGAAAAAGTTACATGTGGTTACGTTAGCTTAACTGGAATAGCAAAAGGTATATTAAAGATAGCTGACCCCATAGCCACGACACTTACTGGAGGTAAAACTACATCAGAAAAAATAGGAGGAATGGCTGGATTTGTTGGTGGACAGTATATTTCTAGCGCTGTTTGCGCTGCTGTAGGTGTCAGTATGTGTGGGGCTTTCCCCTTAGTTTCCTCTATAGTGACAGACATTGCTTGGTCAGAAGTTCCTAAAAAATACATTTCTATTCCCTTGTGCGTTGCAATACTTGCTGGAACAGCCTATTTTACTGGTATACCAGCTGTTGCATCTACTCTCGCATATTCTCTTATTACCAAATACGCTTTTAAAGGGGGGATTTACGTTGGGAAAAAAATTGGCGGATTCTTCGGTAACCTTTTTTAAAAGTCACCTAAAGCAGAATAAAAAAAGGGTGGTATTAATCCTGCACCTGGTAAAGCTTAAAAAGCAGAGCCGTTTTTTACTATGGTAAATAATAAAATTTTAGTTATTTAATAAAATTTGTGCCTAGTTATTTCCCTTATAAAAAGGTATAAACGGGGTTTAGCTTTGGTATTTAAATGTCATAGATCTTTATATTTCCATGATAAATAAAACGCTGGAAAAATCGCATTATATTTTATTTAATTTATATATTTTTCTTTACTTTTTTAATGTTTTTTGGTATAATCAAACTGATCTTTCTTCTTAGATAAACAGAAAGAACTTTTTTTAAGAGGTATTTTTATGGAAAAAAAAATTACTTCATTAACGGCAGTAGCAGCTTTAGCTGGTTTTAAAAATTATTTTTCGGGTAAAAAAATTGAATATGATGGATCTGCCGGTACAACAACCAAAGAATATAAAAATGGCAAGTTTTATAAACTCATGTCAACTTTAGCTATGGTGGCAAATGGTATATTCAGTAAAACAGATTTCACGGCAGAAAAAGTTACACGTAGCTATGTTGGTCTACCTAGAATAAGACCTTTTATACTAAAAATAGGAAAATTTGTAATAAAAGCAGCGGATCTTATAGCTACATTATTTACGAAAGGCAAAACCGTACCAGAAAAAGTAGGAGGAATGATTGGACTGACTATTGGGAATTGTATTGCTGGGGTTATTTGTAACGCTGTGGGCGTTGGTATGCACGGAGTGTTCCCCATGATTTCTTCTATTGTGGCAAATACAGCGTTAATGACAATCCCTAATAAGTTTATTGCTTTCCCACTATGTTTAGCAATACTTGCAGGAACAGCCTATTTCGCTGGGTTGCCTGCAACTGCATCTACTTTTATATATTGCCTTATTTATGATATAGTCGGATTTAAGATAGGTCCATACTTAGGGAAAAAAATCGGTAATATGTTTTCAAAGTCAATTAAGGCAAAAAAAAATGGTATTAGCCCTCCCCCTAATAATACGTAAAAAATAGAGTAGTTTTTTTACTGTGCTAATTAGAATTTTAATTTATTTAACAAAACTAAAAAACAGTTATTTTTAGTTATTTTTAAAATAAAAAGTGTGAGGGAGGAAATTGTTAAAATTTAGTTAAACCATATTTAAAAGAAAGTAGGTGTTTTTATGTTAAAAAGAAAAAGTAGTAAGTTAATGAGCGGAACCGGTGCAGTAGCTATAGTTGCTTCTTTAAGTAGCATGAGTACTGCAGCAGAAATAATTATACTTTTAAACAAATTGGGGGAGTGTTAGGTAGATTCTCTGGCTTACTTGCAGCGTTCCCCTTAGCACGTTTTGTAGGAAAAAATGTAAATAATATGGTGATTAATAGCTATAAATGGCCCTACACTAATTTGCTTGGCGCTATAGGGTTTGTGATCTCCGCTGCCTACATTTATGCATTAGGTATGAAATCAGGAGAGAAAATCGGCGAATCAGTTGGAAAATATATAGACAAAAAGAAAGAAAAGCAAGATAGTAAAATAAAAAAATAGCACTAAAGGTAAACAAAATATTTTTATAAACTTTAACTGTTTTAATTAAACACTCAAAAATTATTTTAAGTGTTTAAAGACTTGCTTGTTTTTAGCAAAGCCAGTTCTAAGGCATAAAATATGAGAGATACAGAAAATTTTAAGGAATTTCCAAAACTAAATAGGTTTAACTAAAAACTAATTTATAAGTCAAGGTGAATAAAAAACAAGCCAAAGTGAATGCTTAAAAGGTGTTATTTTCTGGGATGCAGCTTTTTAATTTAAATATTCTCAATATTTTTTCAGCACATAATAAAGTTTTAATACTGCTAAATTTGCCGCGTATAAATCAAAAAAAGTTCAAATTTTTGGTAGTAAAAAAAGCCAAAGACGGTGATTTTGCATTTATTTGTATTGTTTATAAAAAATCTTAAAAACATTAAAAGGCGCTGTCTTTTGTTTAAGTATTTAACAAGTTTACTTAGCTCACCCGAATTTAGTTCCGCTAGCTCTAACAACCAATTGAAATATAAAATAGAGTCGTGTAAAATAACCATTAAGGAAGCTTTTTGGATTCTGCCCTGATGGTTTAATTTTGATATTTGTTTTTAAGGAAGAAAAAATGCAGAAAAATACAGGTAAATACAAAAGAACACGCTATTGTGCTTATGTTAGCGAAAAAGAAATAGGCAGGGAAGTAGTTGTTTGCGGCTGGGTAGATAGTAAAAGAAACATGGGAAACTTAGTTTTTTTAAATGTAAGAGATAGAACTGGAGTAGTTCAGTTAGTTTTTGACAAAAGCACTAAAAAAGAAGTTTTTGAAACAGCAGCTGGTTTGAAGTCCGAGTATGTTATAGCAGCTAAAGGAAAGGTAAGAAAAAGAAGTTCAGTAAACAGATTTTTAAAAACAGGCACAGTAGAAATTGTAGTTGATGGCTTAGAATTGTTAGCTAAATCTAAGTTGACCCCTTTTGAAATAAAAGACGAAACTACTGCTAGTGAAGAACTGCGACTTAAACACAGATACTTGGACCTTAGAAGACCTGTATTACAAAAAAATATAATGTTTCGCCACAAAGTATTAAAGTTTTCCAGAGACTTTTTTTCTGAAAATGGTTTTTTAGAAATAGAAACTCCAATGCTTATAAAGTCTACTCCGGAAGGCGCTAGAGATTATTTAGTGCCATCCAGGATTTTTAAAGGTCACTTTTTTGCTTTGCCACAGTCTCCGCAAATCTATAAGCAACTTTTAATGGTTTCTGGGTTCGATAGATATTTTCAAATAGCTCGGTGCTTTAGGGACGAAGACTTAAGAGCAGACAGACAGCCAGAGTTTACTCAGTTAGATCTTGAAATGTCTTTTGTGGAATCCTTTGACATAATGAATTTAATGGAAATTTTTTTAAAAGATCTTTTTAAAAATACACTAAGTGTTGATATTCCTGTACCGTTTAGGAAAATGACTTTTAATGAAGCTATGACAACATATGGCTCAGACAAACCCGACACTCGATATGACCTAAAACTTCAGGACCTTAGCCCAATTTTAGTTAACACTAGATTCCGTGTTTTTGCTGATGCTATAACTTCAGGCGGAGCTGTTCTAGGAATAAATGCAAAAAAATTAGCAGAGAAAATTTCCAGAAAAAGTATAGATAAATTAAATAACTGGATAAAAGAAAACACCAAAATACAATGTTTTGCCTGGGTGAAATGTTTAGAAGATGGCAGTTTTAGTTCTTCTTATGAAAAATATTTAGAAGATAAAGAAATAGAAGCTATTAGAGAGACATTAAAATTAGGAAGAGGAGACATTGCTTTTATTGTTGCTCACAAAAACACTTTAGTGGCTCAGGAGACTTTAGGTAGCTTAAGAGTTAAAATAGCAACAGATTTTGATTTAGCAGACAAGAAAAGATTTGATTTTTTGTGGGTAACAGATTTTCCTTTACTTGAGTACAGCAAAGAAGAAGGAAGATACATAGCAAAACACCACCCTTTTACCAGCCCTAAAAAGTCGGACATTGAGTTATTAGAGAAAGACCCTCTAAAGGTACTGTCTGATTCTTATGATTGTGTTTTAAATGGGTTCGAGCTGGGTGGAGGGTCTTTAAGAATTAATAATTTAGAACTCCAAGACAAAATTTTTAACCTTTTAGGGCTAGAAAAAGAAGAAATAGAAAAAAGGTTTGGTTTTTTATTAAACGCTTTTAAATATGGTGCTCCTCCACACGGGGGAATAGCTTTAGGACTAGACAGACTCTGTATGCTAATGCTAGGGTGCAAAAATATTAGGGAAGTAATAGCTTTTCCAAAAGTTCAAAGTTCTTGTGACTTAATGAGCGAGGCGCCTTCTTTGGTTAGTAAAAAACAGCTGAAAGAGTTAAATATAGATATAACTTAGGCTATTAGGTCTCTCTAATATATCTTTTAAATCAATATAATATACTGTTTGCTTTACTTATGCATATGGTGCTCCGCCACATGTGGGAATAGCTTTAGTACTAGATAGACTCTGCTTGCTAATGCTAGGGTGCAAAAATATTCGGGAAGTAATAGCTTTTCCAAAAGTTCAAAGTTCTTGTGACTTAATGAACAAAGCGCCTTCTTTGGTTAGTAAAAAACAGCTAGAAGAGTTGGATATAGATGTAACTTAGGGTATTAGGTAAAGTTAAGATCTTATGAACATGTACTAGGTGCTTTGCTTGTTTAAAAATATGATGTCCTATGGGTTTATTTTGTCTGTGCCGGGGCAAGATATATTTAAGTGGTAAGATATCCATTTTATCGGTGAAATAGATTTAAAAATATATTCCATCCTAGATTATAATCATTTAAATCTTAAGATTTGAAACTGATTTTGTCTGCTTGTTTATAATATAGCGGCCTTAGCACTACTCAAAAAATGAATAGCACAAAGACGGAATAGATTAGATTAGTACTTTATATTCATAAAAGTAAAATAAAATTGCAAAAAGAGCTATCCACAGACTATAACCTTTTAAATTTTTAGATTCTTAATTATTTTATCCCCCATCTTACCTACCTAGTTTTAGCACAGGCAAATGCCACCTTTATGGTACAGCTAAATAAAGGTAGTGCTTAAATCGGGTAAGCATAACAAATGAGGTAAATAAAGGTATAAAAAACTAAAAAATTACAATCTAAGAACAATAGCATAATTAGCATAATTCACAAATTTTCTTAGAAGATAAAATCTGCTGTTTAGCTATATACACAGTTACATTGCTGCCAGGACAAAAACAATTTTTGAATATAGATTTACATAGTTTATAGTAAAAAAACGCTGCTAAGAAACAGCGTAATAAAAACCTAGCTAATTATTTAAGTTGATAATTGGTGGTGGAGCCGGTGGAGCTAGTGTATCGGCCCTACCAGGTTTTCTGGGCGGATTACCAAAAAAAGGATGGTGACCTCCGTGAAAAGGTTGTCTATGTGGGCCATGATGACCACCATTCATCATTTTGTGAACTTGTTCCCACTCTTCTGGCTCAAATTCAGCATTTATGGTTACCTTTTTTGTATCTGGGTCACGCTCCCAACTAAAACTACCGCCTCCAGCGACTTTACCTAAATCTTTATCGCCTGCAGCTTTGCCGCTATATTTTTTAGAGCTCATTTTGTTTATCTCCTTTGTAATGAAGTTAGTAGTAATAAAAAATATAACTACCACAGCAATTATACACAAAATAAATAAAAAGTCAATATAAAATTATAAAAAATAAATAAATTATAAAAACATAATGCGAGAGTTGAATTTATGTAATTACTAAAATGGAATATATCGTGTTAAATTTTTAAATTCACAAATAAAAATAAAACCTGCAAAAAATCCAAATAAATTTCACGAATTTACAGGAAATTTCTTATTTTATGCTCTTTGTCAAAAACATTTCTTCTGCCCTCTATGTAAAATTTCTTAAAGTAACTACTACATAATTGATGCTAAAATTATTTTTAATTTGCTAACATTTAAATTGTGTGTTAAAATAACAGAACTTTTGTTTTAAATTTGCATGCTGAACTAGTCTTGGTGCCATGAGGTTTTGAGTTTAGCAAAAGATTAACCAGGAGGGTATTTATGGCAATAGTTTCAATGAAACAGCTTTTAGAAGCAGGAGTTCACTTTGGGCATCAAACACGAAGATGGAACCCGAAAATGTCTAGGTATATTTTTACTCAAAGAAACGGCATTTACATTATAGATTTGCAAAAAACAGTTAGACTCTTAGATGTTGCTTACCGTTTTGTTAGGGACGTAGCAGCCGAAGGAAAATCCGTTTTATTCGTTGGTACTAAAAAACAGGCTCAGGAGGCCATAAAAGAAGAGGCTTTAAGGTCTGGCTCTTTTTACATTAACGCGAGGTGGCTTGGGGGTTTACTTACTAACTTCCAGACTATACGCAAAAGGGTTAAAAGGCTAAAGCAGTTAAGGAAGATGTCTGAAGATGGTACTTTTGACCTTTTACCAAAAAAAGAGGTAATTAAGCTAAATCTAGAAATAGACAAACTAGAGCGTTATTTGGGTGGAGTAGAAGAAATGGAAGAATTGCCTGGTGCAATTTTTGTTGTTGACCCAAGTAAAGAAAGAATAGCTATAGCAGAAGCTAAAAAACTTAATATACCTGTTATTGCTATTGTTGACACAAACTGCAACCCAGAAGATGCGAATTACCCCATTCCAGCAAACGACGATGCTATACGTTCAGTTAAACTTTTAGCTAATGTTATGGCAACAGGAATATTAGAAGCAAAAGAAGGTAAAGTTGAAGAAGAAAAAAGTGTAGAAAACTCAGAAGAAAATCCTGAATTTTCTCCGCATAATTTTAAAGAAGAAAAGCCAGAGGATACACTTGTTTAGCAATTTTTTCTTTTGCTAAGAGAATGTAGAATCGTTTGAGTTATTTTACAGAAGATTTAATTGGACTTTTTCGGGTAGTGTAAAGTTTTTGTTTGTTATTTTTTAGGGGACTTTTTTAAATAAGAAATTTATTATCCGTGGTCTTTAGTATTTTTATTATAGAAAAATGAATTATTAAAACTTGTTTTAAATTTTTTGTAGTTCTTTAATTATACGGTGTACGAGCAAAGTATTAACATAGTATGATTTGTAATTTTTAGATCTTTATAAATTTTAGGGAAAATTTCTTATATTTTTAAGGAGGGTTTAGTTATGGCTTTTACAGCTTCTGATGTTAAGGAGCTTAGAGAGAAAACTGGCTGTGGCATGATGGATTGCAAAAAGGCTTTGTCACAGACCGATGGAGATATGGCAAAGGCTGTAGATTATTTAAGAGAAAAAGGTCTTGCGGCTGCTGCAAAAAAATCTGGAAGAATAGCAGCGGAAGGTATTGCTTTTGCTAAAACTAATGAAGACAATTCCATTGGTGCAATAATAGAAATTAATTCTGAAACAGATTTTGTTGCTAAGAACTCAGAATTTTTAAATTTTGTAAAAACTTGTACACAGACTGTTGTTGATAAAAACCCAAAAGATCTTGACGAGCTCAAAGGATGTAAGTTAGCAAATGGAGCTAACATCGGCGACCTTTTAACGGAGAAAATATCTACTATAGGTGAGAATATAAAAATTAGAAGATTTAAGCGTTTTAGCGGCTTTGTGGTAACTTATATTCACATGAACGGACGCATTGCAGTTATGGTAAATGCTAACGTAAAAGAAGGCAGTGCACAAGATAAAAATACTGTAAAAAATGCGCTTAAAGATGTATGTATGCAAATAGCCGCTGTTTCGCCAAGTTATTTAAGTAAAGAAGCTGTTCCAGCAGAGGTTTTAGAAAAGGAAAAAAAGATACTTAAAGAACAAGGAGTAGGTAAAGGTAAACCAGAAAACATTGCAGCAAAGATTATTGAGGGTAAGTTAAATAAATTTTACAAAGAAAATTGCCTTTTAGAGCAGCCTTTTGTGAAAGACGGCAGCATGTCTGTAGGGCAGTATATAAAAGATGTAGGAAATAAAGTTGGATCTAATATAGAAATTTTAGAGTTTGTTCGCTACGAAAAAGGTGAAGGAATAGAAAAAAATCAGACAGATTTTGCTTCTGAAGTAGCGAGCATGGTGAAGTAAAAACACTGTTTTCTACCAATACACTTTATTGGTACTTTTTTATAACAAGCTGCAAATTATTAGGTCATTATTTGCAGCTTTGTTTTTGGCAGATCAATAGCTTTATATTTATTACCACAACTTTTGTTAATTGGGTAGCAAAGTTTAACTCTTTTTTGTTAGTGGCTTTACTTCGGACTTTTCTAACAGATGAATAATAATTTTTATTTTAAAAAAATGTCATCCGCGCAGTAAATTCAAGCATCTCTGCTGTTTATTTAGAATCATCTTAAATAACTGCTCAAGTGCACAAGAAACTTTCATACTGTAAAATAAAAATTTTTAAAATATAGGCTATAAAATAAGTAAAAGTTTAAAGAGTTATAAGTTCGTGACATCTATATATTTAGAGGGTGCTATATATAATCAATAGTTTTGCAGTAATAAAACCAGATATATTGTATTAAATAGTTGCTTATATTAATTACAAAAGTACCAACATACCCACCACGTAAATATTATAGATTTATGAAAGTTTTTAATTTTTGCAATTCTTTAACTAACCTATATTTTAAATTTTTCTAAGACTACAAAATATAGTTTTTCATATACATCTAACTTAAGCCCTGGCAAATCTTTTATAGCCTCAAAATATCCCGCAAAACAAAAATTCTCTGTTTTTTTAAAAGTGAGTATTCTACAGTTGCACGCTTTTCTGTATTGTAATATCTTCACAAACTGAATTTATAATATTGAAAAAATCTTTACTGTTTAAAGAAGCTCTTCCAAAAAGTCCTCCATCAATTCCTCTAATTTTTAAAATGTCAGATGCATTCCCTAAATTTAAAGAACCGCCATAAATCACATTAAGTTCTTCTTCTGCTTTTTTTCCATAAATTTTTAAAATACAATCCCTTATAAACTGAACGACTCTTTCAACTTCACTAATTGGCGCACTTTGTTTTGACCCAATAGACCACACAGGTTCGTACGCTACAGTTATATTTTTAAAATCTAAGTCTGTCACAAAATTCAGATCTTTTTCTAGCTGACTTTTGATTATCTTTTCTGTTAGCCCAGACTTTTTTTGCTCTAAATTTTCCCCAACGCACAAAATAACTTTTAAATTATTACTAAGGCAAGAATCAACCTTTTTACTTATTATTTCGTCCGTATCGTTAAACAAAGACCTTCTTTCACTGTGGCCAATTATAGAATAGCAAGCTCCCATAGTATTTAACATGGAAGCCGACACCTCGCCTGTAAAAGCTCCAAAGTTTTCAAAATAACAGTTTTGAGCACCAACAAAAATATTTTTGATATTGTACTTTTTTACAGACTCTAAAGCAGTAATTACACTTACATACGGCACACAAAAAACGAGGTTTACAATGCTTTTTTTTTCTTCGTCTATATTTTTAAAAAGTGGTATGAACTCATCAAAAAAAAGTTTTGTATCTTGTGGGACTTTATTCATTTTCCAGTTTGCAACTATAATCTTTTTCTTTGTTTTTTCCAAATTACTTCCTTCTTTAAATTTATATTTAAAATTTTTAAAGTAAAACTATTTGACAGTGTATCAAAAAATAATCTTCTAAGGAAATAAATTAGAGCTGCCAAGCCGGGCTAAAAAACACCGAAAAAAATTTATTAAGAAAAAACAAGTTTACTTAGTTATACATTTAAAAATTTCAGCTTTATAAACTACCATTTTTTTTGCAAATTAGATTTAATAATTTAATATTTCTGTTTTTTTTAAGCCTTGTTTTAATCGTCTTAAAAAACCTTTTGTGGCACTTGGTTTTTAAGTTTTGTTACCAATTTTGTACATTTTAACCGGCCGCTATGTTTTAAAATTTTAGAAATACTCTTGATTTTTTCTTTATTTTGTTGTATAATTAACACGACACACGACACACGACACACGACACACGACACACGACACACGACACACGACACACGACACACGACGTTTGACGTCTGTATGTGTGTTAAGTTAGTTGAGGTATTCGTTAGGAGGGAATGTTGTGAAAAGTGGTAAGTTTAGTAAACGTTTAGGGAATTCAAGTTTTTTACTTTTTAGTGCAATTTGTGGAATGGCAGGCTCGTCTGTTGCTAGTGCAAGCGGTGAGGAGGATTTAGCAAAAGAAGAGTTAGCCAAAGAAAGTGATGTGTTGGAAGACTTTGTTGGAAAAGAAAAAAACGAAGAAGTTGATTCTTCGGAGTTAGATGACGGTACAAACACAGATGATTCTGAAGATGCAGTTGATGATGAAGATATAGCTGAAAATGAAGATGAGTTCGAAAAAGATAGCCAAAACGGGCAAAACCCTGGAGCGGTAGATTTAGGAACTGAGGGAACAGAAAGCGATGGCTCTAAAGAGGCAAACGATACGGGAAGTACCGTTTATTTAGATAATGAAGACGGGGGCCATCAAAAATATGTGTATCTTTCAGAAAATGGCGAAAATAAAGACATAGAAGAAATTGATGAATTAATAGAGGAAGTTTCTGACGGCAAGAAAAAAATGCTAAAGGCGCTAAAAGTTCTTGTACCTTCGGCGGCAGGCGGCGCAGCTGTTGGCGCTGGTGCTTTCTTTGCTACTCACCCAGAGGCTAGGAAAAGAGTTGCAAGATTTTTTTCCGGATCTTCCAGCAAGGATAATGGTTCCGTGCTAGGCGAATTGATAGATGAAAAAAAGTTGGATGAAAATACGAAAAAATTAGAGAATGGTATAGATAAGTTAAATGATATTGACAAGCAGTTAAATAATGGCGAAAACAAGGAAAATACAGGAGATGAACAGAAAAACCAGGAAAATAATCAAGAAAGCACCACCCAGAAACCGGAAAAAGTAGAGGACAATAAAACAAGTCCAGAAAAAGAGCAAGATAATACCGCTGAGCAGAAGACGGATGACAGCTTAGATAAAAATCAAACTCAACAATTGGAAGAAGAGCAAGGCAAGGAAAATTTTTATAGCTTTGTAAACGGAGTATACGAATACCGTAGTGATTTAATCAGGCGTACTCTCGGGCTAACCAAAGAGCTAGACCGTTGCGCTGACGAAGCAGCGACTGAAGAAGAAAAGAAAGATTACATTAGCGTTAAAGACTACATTGTAGGAATTTTGTTCTTTTTAAAAGACGACAGAACTTTAGGTGGACCCAGAGTAGCCGCTATTCTTAAGCTTATTCATTTTATTTTGTTGTGCTACAGTTTAGTTCGTCGTTGCTATAAAGTTTGTGCTAAGATTACAGAGATACGGAAGAAATATATAAATTCACAAAATGAGAAAAAGGCTGAAGAAGGAGAAATAAGAAAAATATATAAAGGAATATATGAATTTGATGAAATTGATAAAAATAATAAAAAAAGCCAAAAAAACTACAATCTATTATTAGGTAATCTCGAAGACGAAAGTGAGGATAATGATGAAAATCCAAAAGAAATCCTCGTGATCAAAAACATCAATGATGAAGAAATACAAGAAAATGAAAAAGATAAGAATCTTGATGAATTCAAATCAGGTACTACTCCCATTATGGTAGGCGGGGACGTTGAAGAGGAGGATGAATATGGGCTCCTTTCTGCGTTTAAAGATGTGGGTAAAACACTTGCCGGGAATATTCTTGTTTTTTGTGCAGAAACCGTTGTACCAGCACTTTCTTTGGTAAATGTGGGTATGGATATTAAGGGCGCATTTCGCAGACATTCAATGGAAAAACTTGCAAAAGAAGAATATGAAGATATGGAAAAACGTGCAAAAAATGAATTTAAAGAAGGGGAAGAATTTATGAAAAATGGGAAAATAAATGAAGAAGAGGGAGCATTGGCTCTGGGGAAAGGATTAGATAATATTTTTAAAAATAATTTAAAAGCTAAGTTTTTTAGAAATCTTAAAAATCTTAAAAATATTAAAAATTTCAAAAAAGATGAGAATGAAAACTAGTGCCCTTGGCGTTGTGCGGGGAGTCTTTTCTCTTGCTTTTTCGCTAAAGGGTTTTTAGCTTTATTTTAGGCGGTCAGCAACTTTGTACCGCTGAAAGTGTTTGTGTGTTTAAGATCATCGGAACGGAATGAACAAGGCGACCTGGCTATAAAAGCAGCCAAGTAATACGCTTTGTTTTCTGTGGTCCGAGTGACTGGATTCGAACCAGCGGCCCCTACAACCCCATTGTAGTGCGCTAGCCATCTGCGCTACACCCGGACATCCACTCGCTATTTTACAATAAAATATTAAAAATTGCAAAAATCTTATAAGCACTCTAAACCATGTTAATAAAACAGAACGACTGACCATAGCTCTTTACCACTACTTTAACTCTGACGGAGATTTTTCAAAAAACTAATCTTTCTACCAGGGAAAAACCTTCCTACAAGCACGTAAAACACCGTCAGTACTAAACATGGTTCGACGCAACAAATAAATTTTAAAAAATAAAAAGTTATAACCCAAAAGCAGCGACTCCCTTGACAAAATAATTTTTTCAAAAACTTGTTATTTAGGAACATCGGATTTTAGTACAGACGTTCCCCCTGTAGCTCTTTTGGCATAAATTTCTAGCATCTTATCGCCGATATCAGATTTTTTATTACCTCCTGGAATGAAAACAATAGTAGCACCATATTTTCCTTGGAGATTATCTATTTCTGAAGAAAGAGCATCAAAAAATTTTTCAGTTATATAAACAAGTTTAAAATCATTATTTAAAAGATTCTGGAGTTTTTCCCTACATTCTTCCACACTTTCGGCAAAAACAACATTCAGCCCTAATGCCAGAAAAAACAGTACATCATCTCTATTCCCAATAACGGACACTTTCATTAGTTTCGCTTCCGCCTTTCACTAAAAAACAATATTCCTTACTTTACAACTAATAACAAAAATACTTAATCAGGTCCGTACAACAGCTATTGCTAAATTTTTTTAACTGTTAATTCTTAAAAAACTACAACTTAAGAGCATTTTAACATATCTTTTATAATTATTGAAAAATTACTACATTTGTGCAAAGACTGCCCCCTCTAACTCATCCCTCAATCAAAGACAGGTAATAATAAAGCAAAAATATACAAAACAATAAAAATTTTAAAAATATTTTCTAGTTATACAGCTACTAATTTGTAGATAAAACGTCACACAGTAAGTATATATTATTCACACTAAAAATCAAAACTATCTTATCATTGTATAAATAGAATTGATAATAAAAAAATTTTATTCAATAAGCTAAAAAATATCCCTAGAGCAAAAAACATAGCCGTACTAGAACTGGACAAAATAAAGCATCAAACTTTATTTTCTAAAAAATTAAATTACAAAATACGCCACCGACTCCCGATAACAAGCTTTCAATTTTTAAAACTCACAGGCAATCCTTCATAGAAAAGCCAAAAATATTAAAGAAAACAAAAAATAACGGAGAATAACGTACGTTAAAAATTTCTAAAAAATACTACAAAAAACCCCAAACTTTAAAACACTCTAAACCTTTCACGCAACTTTTTCACTCTTTCAGCATTCCCAACATTTTTTAAAACCATTCTTAAATTTTTAAATTCCAAATATCTAAGAAGGATATAAGCAAAAATAGGCTCTACCCCAAAACAATTAGTAATTTCTTCACTGGCCATAGAGAAAATAGAAAAATCTAGCCAATTGTTTAAACTTTCCTCACTTTCATCGTAAGAAAACTCTAAAAATCCTTTATAAACAGTATCTTTCAAAAAATTCAAAAGACTTTCTTTACCTTTTAAAGTGCTATTTATAATTGTTTGATAATCAAAAGTATCGCATGGAATAATCGATTTCAACAAAAAAGCCCTAGTATTTTTATTTAAATCTATTGCCCTGAAAGAAATATTTATGTTGGCATAAACCTTAAGAAGTTCTAAATAATTATATACTAAAAAATTTTTTTTATTTTCAACAAAACTATTTAGAGCAACAAACATACCTCTGTCTATTACGGCATCACAAAGGCAAGCGTCAGACGTTTTCAGCAAAACAAAAAACGCCTCCCTTGCAACATCCTTCATACAAGGTGGTAGCTCATCAAACTGTTGTTTTTTCACACTTTTATACAAATCATTTGGATTATAAATAGCTAAAAAATCTAAAAAGTTAGTAACATCAATATCACTTAAAACCCCACGAATTATAGCCTTTAAATTAGAAAAATCCTTTCTAAGTAAAATAACATTAGAAAAGTCTGAATTTCCGACTGCCTCTCTTACAAAATTCCACAAACTAATTTCAGAATTTTTAATAATTTCGTCTATATTTTCATTTTTTTCAACTTTCCAACCCTTACTTTTTAAATAGCCAAAAACCTCACTTTTAGAGCTAAAACTAAGCATTGATTCAAAATCACTACTTTTCAAAAGAAACTTTTCTAAAGATTTAATTCGCATATTTGTGTAAACATAAGATTCCTTCATCCCAACCCCCTTTTATGACAATAAAAATCAAAGAGCAAAGCAGAAGTAAATTAATATGCCTCAATATTTTTCACATTATTATCAAAATTTTCTACAGCACAATCACTGAACAAAAACTCCAAAAGAAAATTTAAAAGCTCTTCCCTACGTTCCTTGAATACAGCATCAAAAGTACAATTTTCTTCCACATTCCCTAATCTTAAAACTGCACCACTAAAATCCTTATTAGTTTCACAGCAAATTATAGTCAAATTCATCCCGCTTTTTAAGGCCTCAGAAATAAATTTTTCCTTTAAATCGTCTGAAAGTCTACTGAAATCTTTCTTAGAAAAAACAAGTTCTGCATTTTTTTCCTTAGAAAAATGCCCCGAGCAAATTTTTAGAACTACAGAAAAATATTCTTCGTCCGGTAAATCAGAAATAAATTTTTTAGCAGACTCTAAAACCCCTTCTGCTATTCTAATCTTTGCCTTTAAGATCCCATCTCTAAACTTCATAGCAGCTAAAGATTTAACTTTTTCATCCTGCTTTTGCATATTTTTTAGAACGCTACGAAGTTTCTCTTCCTCAAAATGCGCAATAGATTTTCTAGCGCTACTAAGAGATTCTTCTTTTTTTAAATTAAAATCATCCCAAAGCTTTCTAACATTTTCTTCAGATTCTCTAGCAATACTTTTAACTATATTGTCCAGTCCAGACGTCGGCATCTAAAAAACTCCTTATTTCCAGGGAAAAATCAAACAGACTAAACCCTTAAATTCGAAATATTAAGAACAGAAAGCACAGAAACTAAAAGAGCCAAAAGTGCGTAAGTTTCTACCATAGCCGGAAAAATCATCGCTTTACCCATCTGCTCCGGCTTTTTAGCTACAATTCCTATTCCAGCTACCGCCGCTCTGGCTTGCCGAATTGCCGACCACAGCCCCACAAAACCTATAGGCAAACAAGCAGCAAAATACAAAAGGCCCTGTGCAAAGCTAACATTCGCTGGCGAACCAAGAATTCCTACTTGAATTAAAACCAAAACAGATACCAAAAGCCCGTATATTCCTTGTGTACCAGGCAAAAGTTGAAGCAATAAAACTTTACCAAATTTTTCAGGAGTCTGCGTCACGACCCCCGCAGCAGCTTCACCAGCCATACCAACGCCAATAGCAGACCCTATACTCGCAAGTAAAACTGCAATAGCAGCACCTAAAAGAGCAAAAAACAAACCCATTAATAAGACCCTCCAAAGAAATTATAGTACTTAGTCTTAAACGTAAAAGGTGAAAACCTTCTTCCGCCACCTTCATAAAATTTACTAAAAAATTCTACAAATTGCAACCTATTCGTGTGCACATACGCCCCCAACAAGTTAATTAGTATATTAACGGTGTGACCCACAAAAAATACTACCAAAAACAGAATAGCTCCAAAAACACTACTTCCGCCCATTGCTCCCATTTTGTTAAAGACTTGAGCTATTACCCCGGTAGAAAGACCCAAAGCCAAAAGTCTAGAGTAAGATATTATATCACTCAAATAATTTGTTACACCATAAAGCCCATACATGCCTTTAAGCAGCCTTTTAAAAAAGTTACCGCCTCCTCTGCCAGAGGTAAACAATATAGTCAGCGCGCCTAAAAGCATACTAATTTTAGCAATACTCGCAACAAAAGGAGGCAAAACTAACTCTAAGCTTAAAAGTTTTGGCACAATAGGAACAGACAGCAAAAATACAACCAAACCACCTACTAATAGAAACCACGAAACAACGTCAAACAAAGCATCTTTATACTTTTTTAATCTTAAGAGCTGCAAAAGTTTTAAAAAAAGACCTGTAAACATATGCACTATTCCTATGCCGAAAGAAAAAGACAACATAAGCATAGGCTTTTTTATGGGCACAAACCACAAAGTAGGTGTTGGAATTTTGTGACCAAAAAATGTACCAGATACAACCTCTATGGCATCACCAAAAAAGCTACCAAACATCAGCCCCCAAAACAAAGTGGAAAGCCCGCAAACAAAGAACATCGTCAAAGATTTTTTTAAAGAAGACTTCATATTCTTAAATTTTAATAGAAGACCACCACATATTAAAGACATTATAGCCCCATATCCAGCATCAGAGAGCATTAAACCAAATAAAAAATAATAAAAAACAGACATAACAGAAGTTGGGTCTGACTCATGCCTTGAAGGTAAACTATAGCTCTCCAAAACTGGCTCAACAGCCGCACAAACCTTTTTATTTTCTAAAATAACAGGTGCATTCTCTTCGTCGCCAATATTTTGAATTTCTAAAAACACATTTTCGTATTTTTTTAGCTCAAGCTCAACTTTTTTTACTTTTTTGCTCGGAACATAACCGAACAAAACAAAAGTTTTAGCAGTATTTTCTGCCCTAGACATTACTTCATACTTTTCTTTTTTAGAAAGGTAATAATCGTAACAAAACTTTAAATCTCTTAAATAAAACCGACGGTTCTTAAAATTTTTCTTTAAACCATTTAATTCCCTTTCAATCCTTCTAATTTTTATATTTATGTAATCTATTTCGTCAGTTGGGATGGTATAGTCGCTATACTTACAGGAAGTAAACCCCAAATTTAAAAACTCTTTTAAAAAAATATCTAAGTCTTCTCTTCGGCATAAAACAAAAACGTAAGTTAAATCTTCTGTAATCTTTAAGATTTCCACGTAAAGGTAATCTTTGCAACTTCCTAAATCTTCAGGCAAAGCCTTTAATATGGTTTCTGCAGAATTATAACTAGAAGGCAGCGTACCAAAAAAGCAGGACGTTTTGCGAGTGCCAGAAGTGTTAGTTGGGACATCCAGCTCTTTCCAGCATTTCAGTTCTTCTTTTGTTGTTTTTAATTTAAGCAAAGCCTCTTCTTTTTCTTTCAAAAGTTTAGCTTCCTTGGTGGTATCATACGCAATCTTCAAAGTCTTTTCAGCTTTCCTTGAAAGAGCCAAAAAATTTTTCTCGCCTATTTCTATTAAGCCTTTAAAAGGACTAACTTCGCTGTATTTTTTTTGTTCTTTAGGGTCTAACTGAAGCAAAATAGAGCCCATTGCTTCATCGACTACACGAATACCATCATCTATAACATCGATGGATTTCTTCACGTCATCTCCGCTCGAAGAACAAAAAAAAGGAGAAAGGTCTTCACCAGCAGAGCTATTAATTTCTGATACTTCCACTACACCTAATTTTTGAATAACATCCAAAACATTTTGTTGATCTTCCCTTAGCCCGTAAACTCTTATTTTATTCATTAATAACTTGGCCATAAAAACACCCTAAAAGCTGAATCTCTTTACTCACATATTCTCTTAACAATAAAGTTTACTGCTTCTTCTGCTTTCTCATTGGCAACCTTTTTTAAATCAGCAACAGCTAAAGACACGTCTTCGTCCACTTTAGCAAGACGAACAGTACGGTTCTGAATAGAAAAAACTTGCCTCTCCTCTACAAAGTTTGCCACCTTTTTGTAGGACTCTTCTTTCATTCTCTCTATAGATTCCTCAAGTTCAGCAAAAGAAGACTTAATATCGTTTTTAGCCCTAATTTCTAATTTTTTAGCCGCTTCTTCCGCTTCCACTATTCTTTCTAGCGCACGTTTAGCCACAAATTCCTCCAAAACAGTATTGGCTGCGAAACTAGGGCTCGAACCCAGACTAACAGAGTCAGAGTCTGCTGTGCTACCATTACACCATTTCGCACCACAAAAATGGCGGAGAAAGAGGGATTTGAACCCTCGCGCCGGCGTTAACCAGCCTACTCCCTTAGCAGGGGAGCCCCTTCGGCCTCTTGGGTATTTCTCCAAAAAATCTACTTTGGCGGAGGGGAAGGGATTCGAACCCTTGGTTCCGTGAGGAAACACTGGTTTTCAAGACCAGCGCCTTCGACCGCTCGGCCACCCCTCCTTCTTCCCTGCACACAAAGCAAACCTGTAAAGACTCCTGGGATTTTATCACGTAAGTTTTTTTATGTCAACATTTTATGTCGGTTAGCGGTGCTAAAATTTTTTAAATTTATAGGGTAAAAAAATTAAGAATATTAAGTGGTTACTAATGAAAAGAACAATTTTTATTACTTATCTACCTTACAACAAAAATTTTTAAACTTAAATCTTTCAAGTTGACCTAATGTCTGCCAAAGACTTTTGCCAGGTAGGAAAAGATTTACCTTACTTTGAACTACTTTTTAAATATAAAAGAGACTCTTCTTTAATATTTTTAAAATATTAACGCCATCTTAAAAAGTCCGGTGCTAGAACTGCATAAAGTGCGTCTAAACCTTAAAGCAAAAGTCTCTCCTCTCACCAAATTTCAGAAAAAAAGTTTTAGGATTCAACCTAAAGATTTTTTACTTACCATAAAAAGTCTTAAAACAAAAATCAAACTTAATTAGTTAAATAATTTAAAAATATTTATTTATTTTATAAATTTTATTGACTTTTTATAAAAATTTTGATATAATCAGCAAGGAACTGTCAAACAATTATACTCTTTAATGAATAAACTACTAATTTTAAAACAGCCCAAAGTCAAAAAATGTTTTTTCTAATTTTTAAACTTAATCAACCTAAAGAATATATATCTGTATATTTTTCTGCTAAAAAAATACATTAGTTTTGTAAAAAGCGTAATACAGATAGCTATCTGCTGATTCTGCTATTTTCGAATTAAAGTGAGGTGTTATTTTGTGTCAAAGATAAATAAAAATAGAAAATTAGGTTCAAAAATTTTATTAAGCTCTCTTTCTGTGCCCGCTCTTGTTAGCTCTGTTCAGCAAACTAATGCGAATGCAGGGTGGTTTTCAAATGTTATTTCAGGTGCAAGCAAAGCTTACCAAGGGACCAAAAAAGGTATATCAAAGCTTCTTTCTGGTGCAAACAAAGCTTATAACGGTACAAAAGAAATTGTGAGCAAAAATTACAATCAAGCGAAAAAAATTACAAGTAAAGCTTATACGAAAGTAAAAAACAATATAAATTATTTCTTGTATACAGATCAGGATAAAATAAATGCCGACAAAAAAAATAAGGAACAACAAAGTCTAAGTGCACTAGGTGAAATCGTTGCTGATGCCATTAAGGGTTCGCATGAAATTTATAAGTATACCAGGAATGTGTTAACAGGCAACGAAGACGAAAACCTTGGCTTTACAAATAAAGGAAGCTGGACGTCTTTTATTAAAAATCTTGCAGATCTAAACTTAAGTAACGTTTCTTTTTTCAAAAATGGTTTAGAAACTACTTACTACAAAAATGAGGCTACTAGTGTAAAGATTAAGAGTAAAGATGGAAATAGCGTTATAGAGATTAAATATGATGAAAAAAACAAAATACCAATTTACACATTAACAAAGTACGAAAAGTCCGAGCTAATCAGTGATGCAAAAATAAAAGATAAAAAAACTGAAAAAATCAGTGATGCAAGAATTTTAATAAAAGAAATAAAAAAGATATTAAAGGAAACAAACCCGCGAATAAAGGTATACACAGAAGCATACAACAATAACTCGAAAAGCTTAAAAGATATTAAATTTTCTAAGTACGATAAAACCACAAAAGAAGAATGGAAATCTTTTGTTAACAAACTAGAAAAAAGTGGGAAAGTTTCTACAGACTCACTTCCTGACGCAAATGGTTATTTTTCTAGTATAGATAAAAATACTGTATGGTTTAAGCTAACAAATGGTAAGAATAGCGGTATAGGATTAACATATCTTAGCAATGGAAAAATAATGATTGCTAGGGAAGACGAGGAAAAATATCAGGAAGGTAAGGGAATTCCTTTAACATGGTCAGTAAGTGAAGATTTTGACGATTTAAAATCTAGATTATCCTACGCTTTTTCTGGAAATCAGATAAGTATAAAACTTCAGGAAAACACATCCGCACCCGTAACCAGCCTTGATGATATTTTTTCTAATACAACGCAATCAAGCACAAATAAGATTTAGTAGACTAAATTAATAAAAAACACAAAAAAGGACAGCTAAGAAAGTGTAAGCTTTTTCTCTTAACGTTATAAAAAAGGTAGTGTATATCTTAAAAAATTTATGTAGATCATAATAATTCTAAAAATAAAGAAAACTATGTAAATTTTTGTGCGTTAAAGGAGTATTTTAAAAAATTTGTTGTTCTTTGTAGCAAGTTTTTATACTTTTTAATTGTTCTGACCCTACCTTTTAAAAAGCGCTTTCCTTATTACTATAGGTAGTGTAAAATATGCAGAGTTTAGAACAGAAAATAACATAAAAAATTTTAATTTTTTTAATTACATTTGTGCAAAAAAGGTTAGAATTTCGATTTATGAGGATTGGTCATGGGTACGATGTTCACAAATTAGTTAAGGGACGCGAGCTGATTTTAGGTGGAGTTAAAATTCCGTATGAAATGGGGCTTTTAGGCAACTCCGATGCTGATGTCCTTTTGCATGCTGTAATGGATGCTTTGCTTGGCGCTGCAGCTTTAGGGGACATAGGGCACCTATTTCCGGAAACAGACAAAAATTTTTACGGAGCGAATAGTATATTTCTTCTAGGAAAAGTATATGAAAAAATTAAAAATTGTGGGTTTAAAATAATTAATATAGACAGCACAGTAGTCGCTGAATCGCCACGACTAGCACCGTATATTTTAAAGATGCGTGAAAATATAGCGAAAACTTGTGATTTAAGTCTAGACTCAGTAAGTGTAAAGGCTACCACAGAAGAAAAAATGGGTTTTACAGGGAAAAACTTAGGCATAAAAAGTTATGCGGTTTGTTTAATAGACTAGTCTAAAATTTTTTGTTTTTATTTAAATTGTTGTTATTCTATAAAAATTCAGATCTTCATGTTTTTAAGTTGCAATATCCTTGATTTTGTGATAAAATTAAGAGGTAGATGTTTCTGTGGAGGTCTTTTTGCAATGATTTTTACATTTATTGCCGGTATGTTGGCAAGTTTATTTGGGAGCACTTCTAGTGGTACGCTTAACAATATACCCAGTCCACTTACAGTAAATGAGCAAGAAGTTTTAGACATGTACGGTGGACCTGGTTTTTATATGGAAAAGTGTTCACGGGATGTTGTTAGTCTTGACGCTGGCGAACCTGCTTTGAAAAGCGAAGATAAGAAGTGAACCTTTGTTCAACTTAATATGTTTTTTGGAGGCAAGTTTTAATGGACAGAAAAAAAAGTGCGGGATTTTTAGCAAGTGTTGTAATTGCCGGGTTTGGTGCAAATTTTGCAACGCATGCAGCAGAAAATGCTGAGCAGCACACCGGAACCGACATTAAATTCAGCGCAGTTGAAGAATCACCAGACTTAGTTATGGGCGACGATTGTGTTTGTGAGTATGGCGGTCCTCCTGATTTTTATGACGAATACATTTCAAACAAAGAAAACAAGACCTATATTGTTCCTGCAGCAATTTCTGAGCCTAGTAAGGAGGCTGTTCCTGAGAGTGTGCAGGAACAGAAAACTTCTGTTTCCAGTGAAAAAGATGCAACTAATGTTTCGCCAGGTTCATCAAACACTTCTGAATCAAGTAATGAAATTAAGAACCGTGATTCTTCTAGAAAAAAAAAGAAATCTTCGTCAAAGAAAAAATCTAAAAAAATAAGTATTAATAAGAACCCTCAAAAGAAAAGAAAATATGAGCGTCCAATAAAATATGGGGGTCCATCCTTTGATAGGTCAAAGCTTCACATAAAACTTACAAAAATTTCTGCAGATGATGATCTTCAAAAAATTGAGGGCAATAAAAATAAGCAAAAAAACTCGAGTATTCTCTCATTACCTTTAGACAATACCTCAGACATAAACTCCAAAAAAAAGGAATCCGTTTCTTTCCAGAAGATTGATAAGCCTTCTCCGAAAAAAAATCTAAAAGCTACAGACAGTGGTATTACAGCGGAGGCGATATTGGGAACAGGTGTTGCTCTTGGTGGTGCTGCAGGTGCTTTGTACTTAAATTCTGCGCTTAAACGTAAAGCTTCCTTAGAAGAGGAAAAAGAGGATGATGTTCATGCAGAAAATGAAAAGGGCACTGACATTAAGGATTCTCCGAATGAAAAAGGCACTGACATTAAAGATTCTTCAAATGAAAATACAAACAAAGGAAACACTTCTGGGGAGCAACCCAATAATCAAAGCAAACCGGAAAAATCCGGTAACAAAGGAAAACCAGACGTTGACCTAAGTGATAATAATGGTAATTTAAAAAAAGACGAAAAAGAGTCAGATGAAAATAATACAAATCTTTGGCTTACTGTGTGTGTCGCTGAGGTAGCCGTATTTATTGGTCTGCTTATTGCTATTTGTAGATTAAGGTCTTCCTCTAATCAAAGCAATGATATCTCAGACGCCAACGCTGCTCCTATACGGGTTGAAAATAATAATTAAGGTCTGGTCCTTGTTAGGGTTTTTAAAGCTATACGGTCCAAAATCAAAAAATTTAGCAAAAATTTCGAAGTTTGTATAAACATAACAGATGGAAAAAAATGTACTCCGATGTAAGGCAATAAACTACAAAAGTGGCAATGTGTGATTTTTGTGTATTGCCCTGAGCCGTGCGTATAAATATTGGTACTATCTGAAAACTTTAAGTGTTAGTTCTAGAAAGTTTTTATAGAAAATATTTTTATTATATTTGTATTTATACGTTATTTGTGTTAAAATATAGAAAATTAGTTAATTTTTAAGAAAAGGTATGTATTTTGAAAAGTAGACATAGTTTACAGGTTATTTCAGGAACTTTTTTAGCAGTTCAAGTTACCAGTACCGCTTTAGTTAGTGCAACTTCACCACAAAGCGATCAAAAAATAGAAGGAATAAACCAAGAAAATTCAAAAGTTGGAAACAATTTAAAATATACATTAGTTACCATAATTGCAGCTACAGGAGTAGGTTTACTTTTTTTAATATTGTGGATATTAGTCCGTAAGTATGTGGCAAGCAGAAACTTAGAAATCGTTTTTAGTTATTACGAAAATTTTAAATTTAACTTAAGTGCAAGAAAGCAAGATATAGATGTGCTAAGTTCTAAGATTAAAAAATTAATAAATGATATGTTGATAATAGCGAAAGATCCATCTGAAAAGGATGAAGGCGCATTGGCGGCTCAGGAGGAAATGAATAAAAAAAAGAAAAATGAAGAATTTTTAAAATTACTAGAGTTAAACAAAGATGGTTTAAAGAAGTTGGATTTTGATTTAGAAAACTTCAAAAATAGAGAAGGATTTAAAGTTGAAAACACTTTGGTTTTGTTTAAAGAAAGAATGGCGGTAGCAAATCTTATCAATGGTAGCTATATTAGTATGAAACTTTTAAAAATTTTCCGTAAATTAAAAAAAAATCACATAGAGTTTTCTAATGAAGGAATCGACACTGATTTTGGTAAGGCTTTTGCTGAATACCTACTTAATGAAGATAAAGGCATCTTCAATATCGTTAAAGAAGAAGAGATAAAGAAGGATATAGAAGAATGTGAAAAAGAGTTTAAAGAAATAAAAACAATTTATTTAAACGTGTGGTGCTCCACTATTGAACCTGCTCTTATTGAAGCGGAAAAATTTTGTCAAGAGAATGGGACTTTTAAAACTAAGAACGAAAAAATATTAGAAAAAGAGAATCAGTTAAAAAAATATTTAAAAAAAACACGGCGGCCATCGAGCTTCTTAACAATATTCTTTAAAAAACTCTCTATACTTAAAAGTTCTAATTTTTTTAAACTTTTATTCCTAGCAAAAAACGTACCAGCATATGCCAAGAATAAATTTACTTCGCAAAACTTTTTTACCAATCTTTTTTATAGATAACTCAGCCATCGAGCTTCTTAATAATATTTTTTAAAAAACTTTCTACACTTAGGAGTTCTATATTTTTCGAACCCCTCTTTCTAACAGAAACTTCATTTTGTGACTGTTCTTTTTCGCCAACAACCAAAATGTAAGGTACTTTCCTTATTTCTGATTCCCTAATTCTTTTATTGAGTTTTTCATTAGATGAATCCACTTCCGACCTAATACCATTTTTAACTAAGATGTCATTAACCTTGTTTGCGTACTCAGCAAATTTTTCACTAACGGGTAAAACAACAACCTGAACCGGAGCCAGCCAAAGTGGAAAGTTACCGGCAAAATGCTCTGTTAAAATTCCAATAAACCTTTCTATGCTGCCAAAAATTACTCTATGAATCATAACCGGTCTGTGCTTTTGACCATCCTCACCTATGTAAGTTAAGTCAAATCTTTCTGGTAACTGAAAATCCAACTGAATAGTACCACATTGCCAAGTTCTTCCTATGCTGTCTTTAAGGTGAAAGTCTATTTTTGGTCCGTAAAAAGCACCATCCCCTTCATTAATTTTGTAATCTTTTCCATTAGCTTTTAAAGCTTTTTTTAAAGAATCGGTAGCTTTTTCCCATTGTTCATCTGTGCCCATAGAACTTTCTGGTCTTGTTGAAAGTTCTATATTATATTCAAACCCAAAAGTAGAGTAAAATTTATCTATTAGCTTTATTACACCTAAAATTTCAGACTCAACTTGGTCTTCCGTCATAAAAATATGGGCATCGTCCTGAGTAAAGCAGCGAACCCTCATAAGACCATGCAAAGTGCCAGAAAGCTCATGCCTATGCACTAGCCCCAGCTCTGCAACCCTTTCTGGAAGATCTCTATATGAGTGCAAACTACTTCTATAAACCAGCATTCCACCCGGGCAGTTCATTGGTTTTATGGCATAATCTTCCTCATCTATTACTGTTGTATACATATTTTCCCGGTAGTGATCCCAGTGACCAGAACGGACCCATAAATCTTTGTTTAAAATAATAGGTGTAGAAATCTCAACATAACCTGCTTTTTTGTGCTCTTTTCGCCAAAAATTTATAAGCTCATTTTTTATTATTATTCCGTTTGGCAAAAAGAAAGGAAATCCTTGGCCTTCATCAAATAAAGCAAAAAGTCTAAGCTCTTTTCCAATTTTTCTGTGATCCCTCTTTTTAGCTTCCTCTAGCATAGAAAGATAGTCATTAAGTTCTTCTTTGCTGGGAAAAGATATCCCATAAATTCTTTGAAGCATCTTGCCCTTAGAATCGCCACGCCAGTAAGCACCAGTACAACTTAGAAGTTTAAAAGATTTAACAAGACCTGTAGAATTTAGGTGTGGTCCTCCACATAGGTCTACAAACTCGCCCTGCTTACGGAAAGTAACCTCACTGTTGCCACTTTTAAAAAGATCCTCTATGAGCTCCACTTTATATATTTGCCCACGCTCTTCCATGTATTTTTTAGCTTCAACGGCAGGAAGACTTTCTCTTTCAACTAAAAAATTTTCTTTTATAATTTTCTTCATTTCTTTTTCTATTTTAGGAAGATCATCTTTTGTAATAGGGGTTTTGCAGTCAAAGTCATAGTAAAATCCAGAATCTATAGCAGGCCCGATTGAAAATTTAACGTCTTTAAATAATCTTCCTACTGCTTGAGCCATAATGTGTGCCGTTGTGTGCCAGTAAGTTTTTTTAGCCTCACAAGAATTTTTAAAAGTTAAAAGTTCTAACTTGCAGTTTTCTTCCAAACTTTGGCTTAAATCTTTTAACTGCCCATTAACTTTTACAGCACATATTACATCTGCAGTATTTTTATAATCTACATCTTTTATAACATCCCTAATTACTGCACCTTTTTCAAACTCCACTACCTCTCCATCAGGTAGCTCTACCTCTATTTTCATATTGCCCATTACCCCTCAACAAATATGTAAAACCTAAAGGTTAAATTAACACATATAACTAAAGACGTCAACGCAGCACGGACTTTAATGCTACTTAAGTTTATTTAAAAAACTATTTAATTAACCACTTATTTTTGGTAACACCCTAGCACATTGCGAAAATACCTTTTCAATTTTCTACCATTTCTGTATTCACGTATAAAATTACCGTTGAATAGAAGAACAAAAATAGATAAAAAAATTATTTCAGAAACTTTTATTAACAAAACTTTTTATATGCCTCTTAAATCTATATAGAAAACACTATACAACGGTAAATAAACTGACATCCCTAAAACTTGTAAAACCTATACAGCAAAATGTTTGGTTTTTGTGCTAATTAAAAACTAAATATTTAATATTACAAATAAATCAGCTAGCAACAGTTTAGTTACAACCGTCATTTTTTTCTATTGATTTTATACCTTTTATAGGTTAAAGTGGTCTGGTGGTTTGGAAAAATCGACTAAACGAACAAATTTTAAATAAAAAAGCTGGATTTTTTATTTATATTATGATATAATTGATCAAAGATTAGAAGAATTGTGAGTCAAAGTCTTTTTTAAGGTGGTAGTTATGAATTTTCTTAAATTTTTGTTTGGTAACTATAGTAAAAGGGAAGTAAAAAGAATACAACCCATGTGTGATGCCATTATGGCACTGCAAGATCAGTATAAAAATATGAGCGAAGAAGAGCTAAAACGGCAGACCGGTATTTTGAAAGAAAAGCTAAAAAATGGTGCAAAATTAGATGATATCTTAATAGATGCCTTTGCTACCTGCCGTGAAGCTGCAACAAGAGTCCTTGGAATGACACATTTCCCCGTTCAGATAATTGGCGGAATAATTCTTCACCAAGGTAGAGTTGCCGAAATGAGTACAGGCGAAGGTAAAACCTTGGTTGAGACTTTGCCAGGGTACTTAAATGCTTTAAGCGGTAAAGGTGTTCATATAGTCACTGTAAATGACTACCTTGCAAAACGTGACTCTGAACTTATGGGAAAAGTTTTTAGGTACTTGAATTTAACAGTTGGTCTTGTAATATCTAATATGGACAACGGCCTAAGGAGAAAAGCATATGCTGCGGACATCACTTATTGCACAAACAACGAACTTGGTTTCGACTATTTAAGAGACAACATGGTCACCTACAAAGAGGAAAGGGTTCAAAGAGGGCAAAATTTTGCCATAGTAGACGAAGTCGACTCAATTTTAATAGACGAGGCAAGGACACCTTTGATCATATCTGGTCAAGGTGCTAAATCTACAAAACTTTACAGTATAGCAAACGATTTTGCTAAAACTTTAAAGATGAAAAAAATAGCAGAAACAGATGATAAAATTAGTACAGAGGAAGCTGTTGAGGGGGAAGACATTGACTATATTGTAGACGAGAAAGCTGCGACTGCCACTTTAACAGAAAACGGTATAAAGAAAGCTGAGGAATTTTTTCACCTAGATAATCTAATGGATGTAGAAAATACTACTATTCAGCATCATATTAACCAAGCAATACGTGCACACGGTGTTATGGAAAGAGAAAGAGATTATGTTGTAAAAGACGGCGAGGTTGTTATAGTTGACGACTTTACAGGAAGACTTATGTTTGGGCGTAGATATAACGAAGGCCTTCACCAAGCATTAGAGGCAAAAGAAGGAGTTAAAATTGCTAATGAATCTAAAACTTTGGCAGCGATTACTTTTCAAAACTACTTTAAACTCTACGACAAACTCTCAGGTATGACTGGTACAGCCATGACAGAAGAACCTGAATTTAGGGAAATTTATAAATTAGATGTTGTTAAAATTCCTACCAATAAACCCGTTCAAAGAAAAGATTTAACAGATGCTGTGTTTAAAACAGAAGAAGGCAAATACAAAGCCGTTATAAAAGATTTAAAAAAATACCATGAAAAGGGTCAGCCGGTATTAGTGGGTACCATAGACATAGATAAGTCTGAACATATTAGTAATCTTCTTAAAGAAGAGGGAATAGAGCATACTGTTCTAAATGCTAAATATCATGAAAAAGAAGCAGAAATTGTAGCACAAGCGGGTAAAAAAGGTGCTGTTACGATTGCTACGAATATGGCAGGACGTGGTACAGACATTAAGCTTGGCGGTAACTCTGAATATATGGCTATGGCATATATGAGAAAGCACGGTATCCCTGAAGAAATTATTAGTGAAGCTACCGGTTTTGCAGACACTAAGAACCAGGAAATTTTAGACGCAAGAAAACTTTTTGGTGAGAAAGTTGCAGAATACGACGTAGAGATAAAGAAAAATAAAGAAGAAGTAAAGTCGCTTGGTGGCCTTGTAATTATGGGAACAGAAAGAGCTGAAACAAGAAGAATAGATAATCAGCTTCGTGGTAGGGCTGGCAGGCAAGGCGACCCTGGAATTTCTAAGTTTTATTTATCTTTGGAAGACGATTTAATGCGTCTTTTTAATGGCGACAGAATAAAGAAATTTCTAGATAGGCTGAAAATTGATGACGATACACCAATAGACAATAAAATTATAAGTGCGGTTGTTGAAAGCTCTCAGCGTAAGGTAGAAGGTAGAGACTTTGGGATCCGGAAGAGTGTCTTTAACTACGACAATGTTATGGACCGTCAGCGCGAGATAATTTATGACCAAAGAAATAAAGTGCTTGACGGTGAGGATGTTGGCGAATTGATCGTTAAGATGATGGAGCATTCTGTAGATAAAACTGTTGAAAAGTTTTTGCCTGCTGATGAAGATACTTCCAACTGGAATTTAGATGGTCTGCGGAATTATTACTTGGGTTGGCTTTTAACAGAAGAAGATCTTCGTTTTGAGCCAGCAGAGCTTGAGCATCTTAAGCTTGCTGACCTTCAAGCAGATATAAAGCAGAAGGCTTATGCACTTTATATGGAAAAAGAGCAACTTTTCGGTGCAACTTTGTTGCGTGAAATTGAACGTGTAGTACTCTTAAAAAATATAGATAATCACTGGATGGATCATATTGATGGCATGGAAGAACTAAAGAAAGGGATTAGGCTTCGTGCTTATGCCCAGCAGGATCCTGTTATTGAGTACCGAACTGAAGGCTTTGCTATGTTTGACGAGATGATAAACAACGTGTGTAACGATACTATTAAAGTCCTTCTTACCTTTAAGATTGGCGATAGCAATGGACTTAGAACTCGCGACAACAGCGTAGACCCTGACCATAATGATGTTGTCATGCTGAGGTAAAGCTCTTTATTGCGTAACTATGCTTCTGTAATTAATTTATCTATAAGAATACAAGACAAGTTAGCATAGCTGTAATTTTACTTGTATTTAAGAAGAAAACTTTTCAATGGGTACGTTGTGTGTTGGCACAACTATTACATCTAGGTTTGCCATGTTGCAGAATTTTTTGCGGCAAAATATTTTAAGAATCCGGCTTATTTTTCTTTGCGCTTATAGTTTTTTAGTTAAAATATATAGTGATGTCTCTTTAAACGCACAGGTATTTTATAATTTATAGCCTGTATAGGACGCTTTACTAGTGTTCTAACAATATAAAAACTAGAGAAAATCCTCCTAATAAGTATGGGGGCTGGTGGAGTATTGTAAATCTTTTAAGTAAGGTAAAACTGAAAAATCGCTCTTGTTATTTGCAAAAAAGTTTTTGTGTGTTTCTTTTATAATCAGATAAACTTAGAGGGTAGCATCAATATTTCTTAGAGTGAATAAAAATTCTCTGCACAAAATTAGACAGACGCAACCCAGCACTGCAACATCCCCAAAAATAGCAGCTGTGCCCTTTACCGTCTTGTTTCAACTATAAAAAAGTAGACAGTGATAACGTCATTTAAACTTAATCAAGAATGTAAATACAAATTAAAAAAATTGTTTCTTAAAAAGTAAAGTTTACTGCTTAGGTACATACAATTATTTAGCATAAACAAAAAACAGATAAAAAAAGCTGGCCTCTACATCACGAACGCGAATTAAAAGCATCCGTCAACAATTTAGCCAGACAGCGCTCAACAACGTAACTTTTAACATAAGGGGTCTTGCCCCTTGCAACTAAAACAATGTCTAAATTACCCATCTTTTTGTTGCTAAAAAAAGATCTGCAAGCAGCCTTAATTACCCTTCTTGCCCTATTTCTAATTACCGCATTTCCTATCTTTTTGCTAACAGTTATACCAATCCTTAACCCTTTACCATAGTTTCTATTAACATATAAAACTGCACAAAAACAAACCAGCGACTTACCCTTCCCGTAAGTACGCCTGAAATCTCTATCGTTTTTTAAAGAGCAAAAAAGATTATTAACCATCAATTGTATTTCCCAATTACCACAAATCAATCAATATAAAAAGCTGCTCAAACAAAAGCAGTAATTTACGCTTTCAGCAAGCGTGTCTGAAGTCTCTATCGTATTTTAAAGAAAAAAATTATTAACCATGGATTGTATTTCCAAGTTACCACAAATCAATCAATATAAAAAGCTGCTCAAACAAAAACTGTTACTTACGCTTTCAGCAAACGTGCCTGAAAAATCCATCGTTTTTTAAAGAGCAAAAACCAATAATAATCACAAACCAAATATTCCAAAAACAAAAACATTAAACAGCTACGCACAGCCTAAAGTTACTCAAATCTACAAACAAAAACTCCACGCCAAAAAGGCCCATTTCGCAGCGCCAAAAGCCTCAAAAATCCAACAAGATTATGCTGTAAACACTCACGATTGCCCACTGGGCCCCCTACTCACGGTTGCTGCAAACCAAAATACTTTTGCACTCAAAAAAATCTTCTTTAGCTCTTCTGCCTTTTTCTGTACTTATTGCCCACATTATACAGACAACCACTAAATCTCAATACGAAAGCCTCTTACGGCCAATTCTTCTTTTAGAAGAAAGAATTTTCTTACCACTACGAGTAGACATACGCTTTCTAAAACCATGCTCTTTTTTTCTATGCCTCTTCTTCGGCTGATACGTCCTAAACAAAAAAACACCCCCATATATTCACTACTAGTTTAAACTTAAAAGCGAACAAAATACCACTGAGGATTTTAACATGGAATTATAATAATTGTCAAATGTTATTTTTAAAGCAACGCAAAAAACTTAAAGTTATAGCTCGCTTGTAAAATTTTTTATTTTTTGTAAAAAACCACCTAAGCATCTTCAACAAAACGAAATTATACAAATTGTATTCTTAAGCAGTGTAAATAAAATCAGCACATCTTTGCATAAAAATCTATAAAAAATATAAAAACCAACTTTAGACTATATTTTTTTACACTTATTTTGATTTTTGTTTTTAAACACGTAAAAAATCAGGCTAAAAATAATTAAAGCAATAGAAAATAGCTGTGAAATTCTTATATTCGTTCGGGGCAAAAATAAACTGTCTGTTCTTAAGCTTTCAATAAAAAATCTTCCGATTCCATAAAATAAAGTGTAAAAAGAGAACAATTTACCTTCAAAATTGTAATTCTTTCTTAATATAATTTCTAAAAATAATAAACCCAAAAGGCACCAAGCAGATTCATACAAAAAACAAGGGTGAACTGATTCTCCTGCGGTATTTTCGCTGCACATACCAAAAATAAAATCTGTTTTAGTTCCAAAGGCTTCCTGATTAAAAAAATTACCCCATCTACCAATCGCTTGACCTAAAAAAATTCCAAACGAAGCACAATCTAAAACTCTTAAATAACTAACTCTTTTTAGTTTACATATAAAAAACGCAGTCAAAACAGCAAAAATTATTCCGCCATAAACCGCCAGACCGCCCTCTTTTAAAGCAAAAATTTTTATAGGATTTCTAGAATAATAACTAAAATTGTTGCTAAAAATCACATAGTATAGTCTTGCTCCTATTACACTAGCTATAATACTAAAAATTGTGACATCTAAAAGGGGACTTTTATCTATTTTAATTTTTTTCGCTTTACTAAAAGAATAAACTATACCCGCCAAAAAACTTAAGCATATAATTATTCCGTACCAATATACTCTAAAACTTCCAAAACTAAAAGCAACCGGACTAAAAGAAAAATTTATTCCTAATTTTTTGAAGCTAACATTATAAATATTATTCATAAAAGGCATTATAGAAAAAGGTGAACAAAGCAGGCAATAGTAAAATTTTACAGCTAAAGTTTTGTAAAACAGCTAAGCATAAAACAAAATAAATTTACCTAAAGATTAATAGGCCCTACTGACCAAATCCAAAACTATTTGAAAACTCTTCCAAAATATAGTTACTATACATCTTCTAAGACATTAAATATACTAGATTTTAGAACAGCTAAAAAAGCACTTGCATTAAAAAAAATTATAGTTAAAATTACAACAGATAATCTGTTTTTTGTAATTTTATATTTATTGGTTTTGGAGGTTTTTTATGAGAAAATCTAGGCTGATTTCTTATTTTTCTTTGTCTGCTGTATGTTGTTCTAATTTTAGCCCTGCAGTGCCAGCCTTCGCAGAAAAATTCGAAGACGAAAACGAATTGATTGAAGCGCTTGCCCATAAAATGGCGTTAGGTAAATGGATGCCTTATAAAAGCCTTGAAGAAAATTTTTTAATATCTTTAATTGCAAAAAATCTCGAAACAGAAGAAGATTTTGGTTCTTTTTTAGAGAATTTAAAAGAAGTCATCAATTGTAGAACGATGATTTTTGATCGTATTAAGTCTATTTATGAAGAACTTTTCAGCAAAGACAGCAAAACAACTACTTCCTCTTTAACAGTTTTATATCAGATGCTTAATTTTTCTATAAATAAAGTAGAGGACATTTCAGGTAAAAATAGGCAAAAACTTTTTTATAAAAACTTTACAAGCCTTTTCGATATAAACAGGCAAAAGAGGGGTAAAGAGGTAGACGCCTTTTTTACGAATCAGTTATTAAGAACGTTAGAATTAATAGAAAAAAACAGTAAAGAAGATTCGAATGTTATAAGTTCTTATTTACAGAGTGAAGAAAATATACTGTCTTTTCTAAATAGGACTACACAACTAAACCCGGAGTCTTTATTTATAATATATACATTTTATAAAGATTTTAGGAGTAGTAAAAAAGCTTCTTATAAAGGAAAGAAGCCTGTTGTAAAAGAATTAGACCAGAAAGATTTTTTTAAATACTTAACAAAAGAAGAACAGAACAAAGTTGCCCTCAATGAGAGTAAGATTTGCGCTTATTTAGTTAAATTATATGAAAAGGAGTATTTGTTATACTCTCTACTAAATAACAATCATTTTGTGATAAAGTCTATAACAAACAATAAAGCATATAGTATAGATAAATATTTTTTTGATTTTTTAGAAAGGTTATTAAAATCTTCAAAATTAAAAAAAGAAAAGAAAGAGGCTCTTGAGGGCCAGGACTTTGACGAACTTTACGAAAAATTTTCCGAGCCATTTTACAATAACACGTTAACGGATCAAAAATCTTTTTTACTAAGTAAAATAAATTCTTTTTCCATAAATTTTTGCGACTCGCAGAAGAACTCCGAGCCGTTAGGTAAATTAAAACTAAGAAATAGGTCAAGAAAAAAGGAAGAGAACTTTAAAATTTCTGCTGAAAGTAAAAATGAAATGTTCCCCATAAATAAAGAGGAACAAAATAAAAATAAATTACTAAACAATATAGATTTTACTAAAGTGGCAACAGACAAACCAAAAGGAAAATACAAGTTTTTACTTAAAAAAAATCGAAAACTTTTCAATGTAAGTAAGGCAGAAAGTAACGGCTTAAACAAAGTACAGAAAAAGTGCAATTTATTCAATGTAAAAAAAGATTATAATAATCGTGCGAAACTTAATTGTTCCAAATTAGAGGCAAGGTCGGAGGAAGAGGGTAATAGATCTTCAGCTTTCAAAAAAGTTGACATCTTTACTTTCGGAAGTTTTGAAAATAAAGAAAAAATAGGAAGTATGTTTTCGAATAAATCTTCTAGCGTTTTTTCAGAGTATTCGTTTTTTCCGTTCAAAAATATTTTTAATGAAAACAGCGGCAGCTTTAACTTTTTGTTATGCAACATGTTAAAAGATGAACCTAAAAGTTCGGGTAATCTTTTTGGGTAAAAAATATTTTTAGCTATACGTTAAATAGAGCCATAGTATACAAACTTATTTCAAAGTTTGATCTTTACAGTTTTTCTTTCTTTGATGATATATTGAACTCAGTAAACATAAACATTCTGACAAACAAATATTCAGAACAAATTCTTTAAAAGGGATTTTGCTCTGAGTTTTTTGTTAAGTAAAAAAACGGAAAAAAAAATAAATTTATTTTCTTTTTTTGTTTTTTGTGTTACAATATAGATAGGGAAAGTTATTGTATTGCGTTATAGATAAAATAGTATTTGTGGGGTTTTTTTATTATGGAAAACAGTAAAAAAAGGCACTTAAGTGGAACAGTTTTAGCAGGAGCTTTTGCGGTACCAGCAGCCATGAGCACCGCGCAGCAAAATGTTACTAGCGCCAATTTATTTACAAGTTTGTATTCAACCGCAAGCAATTTTTTTACTAAAAAAGCTGGTGAAAGTACGTTTAGCTTCCTTGCTTCAAGGGCTATTGCCTGCATTGGTATAACAGTCGTGGTAGTAAGTCTATATAAACTGTATAAATATTTACTTTCCAGTGGAGAAGAGAAAAAAGAGGAAAGCATCTCAGAAAAAATAAAAATTATAGAAAAGAAAAATGACCCCAACGGAGTTAAACAAAATACCGCAAAAAAAATTTTAAAAGATGTATTAGAAAAAAGAGAAAAATACATAAAAGAAGTTATAGAAGAAAAGGTGAAAGAATTTTTAAAACAAGATGAAGTATCGAAAGAAACAGTAAATATAATATATTCAAAACTTGATCTTAAAAAATTTGAAAAAGCGGATTTAAACCTTGGAAGCGTTATAAAAGAAGATAAAGAAGAAAACGCAAAAAATGATGTAGTTAAAATCTTAAAAGATAAAATAAAAGAGGTTTATGGTAAGGACATAGAAAACATTTTAAAAAACAAAATGAGCAAAAAAATTCAAGCTGTGTATAGAGATTTTATCGCTCGTAAAAAGCAAAAGGAACAACAAATAAATGAAGTTTATGAAAAAAATAAAGAATTTTTAGAAAATTTCAAAATAACAAGTAAACAAGCAGCCAAATTTGTAGAATTTTCTCAAAAAAAAGACGAAGCTGAAAATGAAGAAAAAACAGATTTTGTTGAAGTATCAGCCAAGGTAGAAAACAACATAATTAAGGTAACGTTTAAGAAAGATAATGAAGAAAAAACTCTGAACATAGAAAAGTCCAACGAAGGACTGAAGAGGCTTAAAAAAATTGTAGAACTTTCTAAAGAAAGCATAAAAAGAGAAATTCTGGCATTGTATAGAGGTTACAATGAGCAATTACTAAAAAAGTTTGAAATAGAAAAAGAACAAGTAGGAGAATTTGTAGATTTTAATAATAAAGACATTGAAAACAAAAAAGTCAAAGTCACCTCAAAAAGCGAAGACGATAAAATCATCTTTACTTTCACAAATGAAAAAGAAGAGAAAACTTTAGAAATACCAGTAACGAATGAAGGCTACAGTAAATTAGAAAAGCTTCTAAAGTTAGCGAAAGAATATCACAAAGAAAAAGAAAAGGGTGAAAACAATGAAAACTTAGAAAAAAATAATGTTATAGAAAAGAAAGACGAAAATTTAGAGATTTTCAAAATGTTTAGAAATAAATTCTATGAAAAATTTGGAAATTTAAAAAACGATACAAACGGGTATTTATACATAACAGAAACAAAAGATAATGTTATAGAAGTAGTGTACCCCGGCTATTGGAAAAAATATCCTTTGTCCATTTCTTATAACAACGAAAAAAAAGAATTTAACCTGAAATATAAATGGACCTGGGCTTATGGCACGCTAGGTACTCAAGAAGATAAGATGATAGAAAACGCAAGCAAAGCAATCAATGATTTTTTGAAACAGTTTGCTACAATGTATAAAAGTGCAACAGGAAAAGACCTATTTTTTAGCTATAACGAAGAAAAAAAAGATATTGACATTTTTGATAATAAACAAAAAGGTAGTACAGAAATAAATGACAGCGCAAATTGTAATGTCAACAATAATTAACAAAAAATTTTAATACTATGTTTTTCCAGCTGAAAACATTTAATTTTTGGTTACTTGTTTTAAAGCTATGTATTTTTACAGTAAATTTTTAAATTAAAGAAATTTTTATTAATTGTAAAAAAAGTGAAGGCGATAATATTTTTTGCTAAAATGTTGAAAGATAATTGTTAGATATAATTTACTATTAGGTTTTAATTTATACTTTGAGAAAATCATTAAAAAAAATTATTCTGTTTATTTTTTGTACCTTTTTGTTACTTTCTTTCTTTGTAGCTGTTTATCTGCACTCACAGAAAACAAGAGCAGAGATAGTTTTTAAAGACGTAATTGAAGAGTACATAGATTCACCATGCTTTATTTTTAGAGACGAAACCGTAATTGAAACTCCAAACAATCTTTTAGCTTTTAATTTAAAAGACGGAGAAAAAATAGAGTCCGGGCGTGAAATTGCTACGGTTTACCAGTCAGAAGATGATTTTAAGAAAACTCTTGAGTTACAAAAAATAGAATCTGAAGTAGAAAACTTAGAAAAATTAAATAACAAATATGGTGAAAAAAAATTAGGCTCAAACGGCGTACAAAATGCAGTAACTAAAAATATAAAAAAAATTAAACAAAATTTAATAGATAATGAATATATAAAAATATCAAAAATACACAAAAATTTGAACGAGTCATTATTTTTTCCAAACGGTAATTCCAATACACCAGAGAATCTTTCACGTAGAATTTATGAATTGAATCAAAAAAAGGAAGTCATAGAAAAATTCTTAAAAGAAAAAGGGCAAAAAAAGATTTTTTCTTCAACATCTGGGTACTTCAGTAATTTCACTGACGGTTTCGAGAACAGCTTAAATATAAATAAAATTAATAACTTAAAACTTCAAGATTTAGACAACTTGCTTTCTACCGAAAATTCAGAAACAAAAAATAAAACAAAAATTGTTAAAGATCACTTTTGGTATTTAATTTTAAAAATACCAAATGAAAAGGCAAAAAAAATAAATAAAGGTGAAGTTGTTACTATTAGCTCTATTTATGGAAATTTCAACTATATTCCAGCAAAAATTATTAGTATAAATGCTGACGAAAATAGTGACAATTCTGTTTTAGTCCTAAAATCCGACTACATAACAAAAGAAATTTTAAAACTTAGAAAAGAAAACATTCGCGTAAAAATAAAAAGTTATGAAGGGCTAAAATTTAGTAAAAAGGCTTTAAAAGAAAAAATTGCTCCTAAGTTAGTTAAAGAAAGTAATGGAGATGAAAAAATAATTAATAGACCTGTTTTTGGAGTGAACGTTGTAGAAAACAAATCCCACAAAAAACTCACGTTTAAAGAAGTAGAAATAGTTTATTCTGATGAAAATTATGTAATATGTGAACTAGATGAAAATAATAAAGACGGACTAAAAATTTACGACGAAGTTGCTATTGATTAAAATATATGTGCTTAAACATCATACTTATTTACTACCGTTCTTTGTGCCATCCCGCAAAAACTATAGATACTTATTTTTAATTGAATTTTTAACTAACTATTACTATACTTCATTGCTTAAAAAAACACTCCTGATGCCAAGTTCAGGTACTAACTCTATTTAAAATATAACTAAAATTTTAGCTGTTTTAAATATTTTTCATAAAAATAACCTATTTTTTATTGCTTTAGAAAAAACATTCCTGCTATGGTATTCAACTTATTGATTTTTTATAAGCACTACCCATAAAAAATATAACTGCCATTACTTTATTTTTTTACACATTTTTAGCTAACTCTTTACCTTTATCTTACTATATTTCACTGTTAAAAAAAAGAAACGCTCTCTCCTCAAATTAATTACCACCCTCATCCAATCAATCCCAGATTAATATTCTAGCAACAAAAAACTAGAATAAACTACAGAAAAAAATATAAATCCATAGTTCCCATACTGCCTTAATGACGCTAATATTCAGGCTACATCCTATTTTCACGCCAAAATCTTAAATCAAACTTAAAAGTTTTCCACAACACTTCACAGCAAAAAAAATCCCATTACCAGAATTATTCACTTTATTTCCAGAAACCTCTCTTGTCAATATCTTAGTTACTTGTTATTTTCCCTTCATTCATTTTTTTCACTCTTCTCATCATTCTTTTCCTTTTCTGATTCCTCATCACTATGCTTCACATCTTTAAAAGAGCCTTCCGCATCTTCAGCACTAGCTTCCTCAACTGAATCATTCTTAGCAGAAGCAGACTGAGCTCCTTCTAACTTATCCCCCTTTTTTTCAGATCCACCTTTTTCCTCTTTCGCAGTGTCATCAATCAGCTGTGAAGAACTGTCACCCTCCGTGCCAACATCTTTACTTTTCATCATTTTGTCAAAATCTTCGCCAGACATAGTCTCGTGCTCAATAAGGTACCCAGCCACCGCGTGCAACTTACCGATGTTACTTTTAAGAATATCCTCAGCCGACTTTAAGCACGACTCAACGATTTTATAGACTTCAGAGTCAATAACAGCAGAAGTCTGCTCAGAACAAGTCTTAAGATGCCCCATATCTCTACCAATGAAGACTTCATCATTTTCAGCATAGCATATGGGACCAACCACGCTACTCATACCGTATTTTTTTACCATTGAAAGTGCTAAATTGGTAGCATGCTTAATATCACTGGAAGCACCAGTTGAAATATCCCCCAAAACTAGGCTTTCAGCTACCCTGCCACCCAAAGACACGACAATATCTTCCTTCATTTCTGTCTTCGACCTATAATTCTTGTCTTCCTTAGGCAAAGACATAGTAAAGCCTCCCGCCGTACCACGCGGAATAATAGAAATTGTATGGACCGGGTCCTGGGTCTTGCACGCATACGTTGCGATTGCGTGACCGGCTTCATGGTAAGCTGTTAACCTTTTCTCTTTTTCAGTTATAATTTTAGATTTTTTCTCTCCACCCACACATACTTTCACAATAGACACTTCTATATCGTGCATTGTAAGGGCTTTCCTGTCATTTTTCGCCGCCAAAATTGCAGCTTCATTCAAAAGATTCTCTAAGTCTGCCCCGGTAAACCCAGCTGTCGTTTTTGCTATAGTATTTAAATTTACATCCGGAGCAAGAGGCTTCTTTTTAGAATGAACCTTTAAAATTTCTTCTCTGCCCTTTATGTCTGGGTGACCAACTACCACCTGCCTATCGAACCGACCAGGCCTTAAAATTGCTGGGTCTAGAACATCTGGCCTGTTAGTAGCAGCAATTAAAATGATCCCCTCGTTTTTTCCAAAACCATCCATCTCAACAAGCAACTGATTCAAAGTCTGCTCACGTTCGTCATGTCCTCCGCCAAGTCCTGCACCTCGCCGACGACCAACGGCATCGATTTCATCTACAAAAATTATGCAAGGGGAATTTTTTTTAGCCTCCCTAAAAAGCTCTCTAACTCTAGAAGCACCTACACCCACATACATTTCAACAAAATCCGACCCAGAAATTGAAAAAAAAGGAACCTTGGCTTCACCTGCAACAGCTCTAGCAAGCAAAGTCTTACCAGTTCCAGGCGGCCCTACTAAAAGAACACCTTTAGGAATTCTGGCACCTAAGGAGGTATACTTAGCGGGTGACTTTAAAAAATTAACAATCTCTTCAAGTTCTTCTTTTTCTTCATCTGCCCCTGCAACATCAGCGAAAGTTGTCTTTTTCTTGTCATCCGGCTGACTTTTAGCACCAGATTTACTAAAACCAAACCCTCCACGAGGACTTCCTATGCTATTCATAGTCTTTCTAAGCATAAGCCATATCAGAACCGCCGGCAAAACAATAACAACAAGATTAAGCAAAAGATTTATAATAAGGCTGTTATCTTTAGAGCGAGTTAAATTCTGCACCATCTGAGCTTGAGGATTCTGATTGTTGTAAGACTCAATATAATTTTTTATGTCGTCTTTGAACCAAGAAACAGAGGGAACATTTCCCTGAACTAATTCACCATTGCGCAAATTAAGCGAAACATCGCCGGAACTTAAATTTAAAGTGTAACCCGCAACATTGTGGTCTTTGAACTGCTTAACAATGTCCGAATAAATGGGTCCCTTTTCACTACTAGAACCAAAAAGCGAAACCACTAAAATAATTATAGCTATTGGAATACCAAGGTAAAAAATAAAATTTCTAAATTTCTTTTTATTATCCAAATCCTAAAATCTCCAAAAAACTCTACTTAAAAAACGCTAAAAACCAACTTCACGCACGGACTTTCCAAATTTCTTCTTTCAAAACTCCAACGTAAGGAAGATTTCGGTATTCCTCATTATACCCCAAACCGTACCCTACAACAAATTCATCTGGAATAGTAAAGCCCACATATTTAGCGTCAATGTTAATTCTACGCCTATCAGGCTTACTAAGTAAAGTACAAATTTCTAAACTTTTAGGTTCATAACTAGAAAGATGTTCTAAAACGAAGTTTAAAGTAGACCCTGTGTCTAAAATATCATCCACAACTATAACATTTTTTCCTTTAATAGGTTGGCTAATATCTTTTAAAAGCTTGACCTTTCCACTAAAACTAGTTCCCGTAAGGCCATAACTTGAAGTTACAATGAAATCTATGCTGCATCTGCTTTTTATAGATTTAACAAGGTCAGAAAGAAAAATAAAAGCTCCTTTTAAAACGCCCACCAGAACAAAACTCTCATTTTTGTAATTTTCACTAATCTCTTCTGCAAGCTCTAAAACACGAACTTTTATATCATCTTCTGAAACAAGAATCTTAGAAACATCATCACCAGGCAATCAATTTTTCCTTCTTTCAATAAACAGTACCTTTTTTGTCTTCTCTTCACTAATGCAGCAGTCTTTGCAAACAGAAACACCATCTACCCACAAAATTTTACTGCCACTTGCCAGCAACGGAACACCGTCCCTAATTTCTTTCGGTATTTTACACTCGTTAAAAAACTTTCTTAAAGATTTATTAACACTTCCAAAAGGCGGGCAAAATTTATCCCCTGGGAGCCTGGTCCTTAACACTGTATTTTCCGGAACAGCATTGTAATCTAAAAAACTTTCAAACCTACCGCCAATAGAAAAGTTTTCCTTAAAGAAAGGAAAACTAATCAATCTAATTGTAAAACCTTTTTTACCATATGTCAACAATTTTTTTAAAGGAATACAATACTTTTCTTCATTCGGTAAACACTCGACGCTCTTTTTTCGGAAAAATTTTAATAAATTCCCCGAAACTTCTGCAAATACTTCTTTAGATATTTGTACAGTCCCGCCACCTTCTTTTATATGGTCTAAAATCAAATTTACAGATTTATAACTCAAACTTAGAAAATCATTAGAATCATTCTCTTTAACAAAATCACTAAAAGACATGCGAATAAACCGCGATTTTATAGAAAAAAATTCAAATTTCAGCTTAGAAATATCGTAAACACCATAGCCTAATTTGCACTCATTTAATTTTTTTCTAGCAAAAACATTTAAAGCATTAGCGTCTTCTTTTAATAAACTAAACATCCTAGAAAAAGTTTTATGAAAATTAGGGTTAATACTCTCTAAAACAGGCAAAATTTTGTGCCTAATTTTATTTCTGCTGTACTCTAACGAATTATTTGAAGAGTCTTCTACATAAGGTAAATTGTTAACTTTACAGTATTCTAAAGTGTCTTTTTTGGTAAAATTAAGCAAAGGTCTTATTATTTTGCCCTGAATTTCTTGTATGCCGCAAAGTCCATCTATACCTGTACCGCGAGTTAAATTAAAAATTGTAGTTTCTATGCTGTCTGTAAGGGTATGGGCAACTGCAATTAAAGCACTTCTCTTTTTAGAAACAATCTCTTCAAAAAAGTTGTACCTAAAGTATCTTGCTGTTTCTTCTATACTTTTTTTTCTAAGTTTAGACTCTTTTTCTATATTTACCCTTAACACTTTAAGTTTAATGTTATATTTTTCACAAAATTTCCTAACAAAATTTTCGTCCCGAAAAGACTCGTCGCCCCGCAAAAGATGGTTAACATGTGCAGCAGAAACCTCCGCCTTAAAAAAGCCCCTCTGTCTTAATCTAGTAATAATATGAAGCAAAGCAACAGAATCCGGGCCTCCAGAAAAACCAACTAAAATATTTTCGCAATTTTCTAAATCTTTCCGGCAAGAATTCCAAATCAGCTCACAAATTTTTTTTTTGTTCAAAAAAACTCCTTGCGCAAGAACCTAATTTTACCACAAAGCAAAAAAGCACTAATCAAGAAATTAGTGCAAAAGAGACAAAAAACCAACAATCACTAACACTGGGGAACTGATCACTTTGTAATTAAACACACTCAGTACCATTAATTACTACTAGAAAAAGATTACACCGTTTATCTTTATTGTAGAATTTATGATCATCTTCATATCGCGCTAAATACCGTGGCCTATTCTACTAGGGGTTCAAATTTTCTCCTTTTCCTTCTCCTTGAGGAATTTGAGGTTGATCCCCTCCCAATCCTTGTCCATTATTATCACCTGGATTCGCATTCTTCAGCGGAATAGCTGCTGCATTATTAACCAGAGCTCCAAGTTTTTCCTTGATAGAACCGAAAAGTTTTACTACAGGGTCCCAGCCAAAAGAATATGCAAGTTCACCCACAGAAACAACCGGAGACACGAACCCAACAAAATCAAGCAATAAACGACCCACAGCTTTTGACACAGGTTTAACAAAGTTCTCCATTGCTACAATCTTAACTAATAGTCCTTCAGAGCTCTTAAAACTTTTTGCGGCGTTTGAAAAACCTTCGTCTTTCCAAGTATTATAGAATGTTGTAAGAAAATTAATAACCACAAGAACAAGATGCAACAACTTGAACACAGCAAAAGATGTTTGACCAAAGAAAGCATCTCTTCCCAAGAATAAAATGTACTTATCCAAAATGCCTAAAGTTTCT